>ENA-OQDF01000312-OQDF01000312.1-human-gut-metagenome-genome-assembly--contig:-NODE-312-length-19875-cov-3.068868_pt1 | contig 19875 bp, 23 predicted proteins | sample MGYA00242769_ERZ504597 | MGnify/ENA primary metagenome ERZ504597 (study PRJEB26092, sample SAMD00036305) | human gut metagenome | host: Homo sapiens | study: EMG produced TPA metagenomics assembly of...
TTTTGGATTTTTTGAGAGCTCGTTTTTAGGTCAACTTTTTTGCTTTAGAATTTCCTCCATGGTGGAGACAGCACAGAAATGTACTTGTATTTTATTCCTACGTTTTCGCATGTCATAATAATTAAATACCGGAAGTGTGTTTATATAACCTGTTACTGGCAGCTTATTGTGGATGGTTTTGTCAGTGACAGATTCGGACGGCCTTAGAACTTCTGCATCGTGACATCCAGCAACAAATAGCATACCAAGTCTTTCTCATGGACCGGGGTAAGCCACGATGATAAATTCCTCAGCAAATGAAATACTAATTGTAGAAAAGAACCCAGAATGCTATAATATTGTTAATACAATTTAAGAAGCAAATTTAAAGATGTATAAATAATATCAGGAGGTATCAATTTATGAGATATGAAATTCAGGGCGAAACGTTACCGGTAGTCATTTGTTATCTTGATGGTGGGGAAAGATGATCACAGAAGGCGGTGGAATGTCATGGATGTCACCGAATATGAAGATGGAGACAACGACAAACGGAGGAATAGGTAAAGCATTCGGAAGGATGTTCTCCGGAGAGCATATATTTCAGAATATCTATACCGCAGAAGGCGGTAACGGGATGATCGCATTTGCATCTTGTTTCCCGGGATCGATCAAAGCGTTTGAAATCGGACCGGGACAGGAGATGGTATTTCAGAAGAGTGCATTCCTTGCAAGTGAGGCAGGAGTGGAATTGTCAGTATTCTTTAATAAGAAATTCAGTTCGGGATTATTCGGCGGAGAAGGATTTGTCATGCAGAAAGTAACGGGACACGGAACGGTATTCGCGGAATTTGACGGTCATGTTGCGGAATATGAACTGCGTGACGATCAGGAGATCGTAGTAGATACCGGACATCTTGCGGCAATGACTGCATCCTGCAAAATGGAGATTAAGAGCGTACCGGGTGTGAAGAATATGTTATTTGGCGGAGAAGGAATTTTTAATACAATAATTCACGGACCTGGAAAAGTGTGGCTTCAGACAATGCCGATTAGTAATGTGGCAGGAGCATTGCGTCCATATATGCCATCATCCGGAAAATAGAAAGGATGGCATAATTACAATGAGAACAAGAAGCATTCATAAAGCTGCACTGACCGATGCAGTAACGCCGCTGGAAGAAGCCGGAAAAAAGCTTGCATATGAGGCTGCGGTGGAGGGAATCGTACTGCTGGAGAATGACGGATGCCTTCCTGTAAATCCGAAAATAAATCACGGAAAGCTTGCGTTATATGGAGCCGGTGCCAAAATGACGATCAAAGGGGGAACCGGTTCGGGAGAGGTCAATGAAAGACATGTGGTATCAATTCTGGAAGGAATGGAACATGCGGGATTTAAGATTACAACGATGAACTGGATTGATGATTATGATCAGAGTTTTCAGGAAGGAGAGCGTGCATACGCAGAAGAATTCCGAAAGAAACTAAGTCCGAAGAATCTGTCGGATTTTATGAATCTGATGAGCAGTCCATACCGTTATCCATATGGAAGAGCAGTGCTGCAGGAAGATGTAGAAAAATCAGAGACCGATACCTGCATTTACGTCATTTCGAGACAGGCAGGAGAAGGTGCTGACCGTAAACTCAGTGAGAATGAATACGGTCTGGCAGAGATAGAACGGGTAAATCTGACATTTTGTGCGGAACAATATGAGCATATGATCGTAGTGATCAATGTAGGAGGCAGTTTGACCTGAATTTTCTGCATGAGATTCCGAACATCAATGCGGTGATCTTCATGGGACAGCTTGGAACAATGGGCGGGCAGGCAGTTGCGGATATAGTCTGCGGAAAGCATACACCGTCCGGGAAACTTACAGATACATGGGCAAAGCATTACCGGGACTATCCGGCGTCAGATGATTACAGTTATCTGAATGGGAATCTCGATGAAGAGTATTACCGGGAAGGGATCTATGTCGGATACAGGTATTTTGATACATTTCATGTAGCACCAAGATATCCGTTTGGATATGGACTATCGTATACAGAGTTCGAAATGCATCTTGCAGGTATGAGGCTGGAAAGAACTACCGTCGAGATATCCGTAGATGTAAAGAATAAAGGCGAAGTATACAGCGGAAAAGAAGTGGTACAGATCTATGTAAGCTGTCCGGATGGTGAACTGAAAAAAGAAGCACAGCGATTAACTTCATTTGCCAAGACAAAGAATCTGAAACCGGGAGAGGAAGAACGGATCGTATTACAATTTGATCTGCGTGATCTTACAAGTTACAGGGAAAAAGATACTGCACTGTTCTGGAACCGGGCGAATATGTCGTGCGGATTGGTAACTCCAGCAGGAATACAAGAGTATGTGGAATACTAAAACTGGAAACGGAAATGATCACAGAGAAACATTCTCATATCTGTAAGGCACCGTTAAGGGTGACAGAACTGGAATGGCAGGAAGAAAAGGAACTTCTTCATGCAACTGGTGACTGCAGACAGAACTGGGGAAGAACCTGTGAAATAATCATCGATGATGTGGAAAAAATTCAGAGCTTTCAGATCGAACCGGGGATTATTCCGGAAGTGGATCATGAGTATGGCCCGGTGGAGATCTATTCTTCGGAAGAGACTGACAGGATCTTAGAATCATTAACGCTAAGAGATATGGCGGAGCTGGTTGTGGGCGGAGGCATGTCCGGACATCGGTTCTTTGAAGCACCGGGAGCAGCAGGCGTGACGACTGGAAATCTGACTGCAAAGGGAATTCCAAATGTCGTTATGGCGGATGGACCTGCGGGACTCAGGCTTCATAAGATATCGTCTGTATCTATAACGGGTAAGTAAAAGGAATAGAACCAAATATCTCTTTTATGAAATATCTTCCCGAACCGGTAAAGAAAGTAATGCTTGGCAATCCGGACAGCAAGAATCTTCTGTATCAGTTTACAACGGCATTTCCGGTGGGAATCTCTTTGGCATCGAGCTGGAATCTGCAGCTTGCAGAAGAGGTCGGGAATGCAGTGGGAAAAGAGATGGAAGCTTATGGTGTAACTTACTGGCTGGCACCGGGCATGAATATACACCGCAACCCTTTATGTGGACGTAACTTTGAATATTTCTCTGAAGATCCATTACTTACGGGTAATTTGCGGCAGCAATTACAAAAGGAGTTCAGAAGAACCGAGGATGTTATGTTACATTAAAGCATTACTGCTGTAATAATCAGGAAGACAACCGTAATAAGACGAATGCTAACGTAAATGAAAGAGCACTTAGGGAAATCTATCTGAAGGGATTTGAAATTGCGGTGAAAGAATCGCATCCGGGAGCTGTGATGAGCAGCTATAATAAGGTAAATGGCAAATACGTCAACAACAGCTATCGTCTGCTGACACAGGTACTGAGGAATGAATGGGGATTTGATGGTTTCGTTATGACTGATTGGTTCGCAACCGGAAGAAAATACGGTGATCCGGCACATGCGATTGCATCAGGCAACGACCTGATTATGCCAGGCAGTTCCGGAACCGTAGATGACATCGTAAAAGCAGTTTCCAAAGGTATTATTCTGGAAGAAGATGTAAAAAGGAGTGCGGCCAACGTGTTGAAAGGAATCATCAGCAGCCGTATCTACCAGGGGTATTTAAGGAAGCAGAGAGAAAGCGGAGTATAATCAGTAAACAGATACACACCATATTCACAAAAGTTGACTTCGAACGAAGTGAGAGGAGAAACTTGGGAATATGGTGTGTATCTGTTTGCGTCCGGGGAAAAACAATATTTTTGTTCAATAGTTAAACTTTAATTCATCAAATAAACATATTTTTCCACATACTTTTCAAACATCCCCCTTATATTGTTAACAGATTGAGTTTAACAGGAGGAAGGAAATTTGATAGAAGTAAAGAATCTTACCAAACGTTATGGTAACCATCTGGCGGTAGATCATCTGAACTTCACCGTAGAATCCGGTAAAATCTATGGATTCTTAGGACCAAACGGTGCAGGAAAATCTACGACCATGAACATTATGACTGGTTACCTGGGAGCTACAGAGGGACAGGTGCTGATCGATGGACACGACATTTTAAAGGAACCGGAAGAAGCCAAGAAGAATATCGGTTATCTGCCGGAAATTCCGCCGTTATATATGGAAATGACGGTGCGGGAATATCTGGAATTCGCTGCAGAATTAAAAGGAATTAAAAAAGACAAAAGAGAGCCGCAGATAGAAGAAGTTATAAGACTTGCAAAGCTGAGAGACGTAGAAAACCGGCTGATCCAGAACCTGTCAAAAGGTTATAAGCAGAGAGTCGGACTTGCACAGGCAGTTCTGGGATTCCCGGAGATCATTATCCTGGATGAGCGACAGTAGGCCTTGACCCGAAGCAGATCATCGAAATCCGTGAACTGATCAGGAAGCTTGCGAAGAAACATACCGTGATCTTAAGTTCTCACATTCTTGCGGAAGTAAGGGAAGTCTGTGATTATATCATGATCATATCCGGAGGGAAGCTGGTCGCCAGTGATACGACCGAGAATCTGGAGAATATGATGAGTGGCAAAGGTCAGATCGAGGTGGAAGCAAAGGCTTCCAGGGATGAGATGGATCATATTATCCGCCGGACAGGAAAGATCAAAGAAGTAAAATACCGCACCAGTGCGAGCGGCATTACAACTGCGCAGATTATAGCAAAAGGCGGGGAAGATATCAGGGAAGAGTTATTCCTCGCATTTTCCCATGCAGATGTACCGATGCTTACCCTGAATCAGAGTAAGACAACACTGGAAGAGATATTCCTGGAGCTGACACAAGGTCAGGCAATAGAATGATAAAGGGGGAGAAGTAAGATGAGAGCCATCTATAAAAGAGAGTTAAGATCCTATTTTCATTCTATGATAGGATATGTATTTATCGCTTTCCTGGTAGCTTATACGGGAATCTATTTCCTGGCGTATAACCTGAACTATGGATATCCGTATTTTTCTTATGTATTGTCAGGGATTCTGTTCGTATATCTGGTAGCAATTCCGATCCTGACGATGCGCTGCTTTGCAGAAGATAAGAAGAATAAGACGGATCAGATGTTACTGACAGCACCGGTCAGTCTGTTCAAGATCGTGCTTGGAAAATACCTTGCAATGGTAACGATTATGGCAGTGCCATGTGTGATTTATCTGATCTTTCCTCTGATCATTAAGGCACAGGGAACGGCATACATTAAGGTAGACTATTTGGCAATCCTTGTGTTCTTCTTACTCGGATGCGTATATATTTCCATTGGAATGTTTGTCTCTTCATTGACAGAAAGTGTGATCATTGCGGCAATCGGCGCATTCGGTATCCTGCTTCTGACTTATCTCTGGAGCGGCATCCTGAACTTTATCCCTTCGGCAGCATGGGCAAATGCATTGGCAGTTGCGGTGTTGTTGACGCTGGTCGTACTTGCAGTCTGGAATATGACGAAAAATGTCGTGATCAGCGGGGTACTGGAGCTGATCGTACTGGCAGGAACACTGATTACTTACTTTGTAAAGAAAACAGTGTTTGAAGTCTGCTTTCCACAGTACTTGGCAAACTGGAACTGACGGAAGTATTTTCCAATATTGCCGATAACCATCTTCTGGATGTGAGCGGGATTATATTGTACCTGTCACTGATCGTCTTGTTCTTCTTTTTGACGATGCAGATGATTCAGAAGAGACGTTGGAGTTAGGAGGAGCATAATGTTAGAAAAAATCAAGAAGTCATTCCGGAGTGCATCATCAAAAACGGAAGTTACAGTGTGGGAATGATCGCACTTGTGATCTGCATGGTGATCGTTGTCAATCTGATCGCAGGTCAGCTTCCGGAGAATGTTAAGAGCATAGATATCAGTGATAACAACATTTACGGAGTATCAAAGACCAGTAAAAAGGTATTGAACAAACTGGAGAAAAAAGTAACGTTTAAGATCTATGCAGAGAAAGATTCGACAGATACAAGGATCAAATCATTCATCAAGAAATATACGGCATTGTCTGATAAGATCAGTGTAACATGGATCGATCCGGTCCTGCATCCGGCAGCACTTACGAAAGCAGGAGTAGAGAAAGATACGATCGTAATTTCCTGTAAAGATACCGGTAAAACGAAATCCGTTTCTTTTGATGATATTTTAGTTTCGAATTCTTATTCCTACTATACGACAGGAAGCAGTTCTGCATCCGAATTCGACGGAGAAGGACAGTTTACAAGTGCAATCAATTCGGTTACAAGTGAACAGACAGAGAAGGTATATTATACAACAGGACACGGAGAAGCAACATTTTCAGATTCTGTGACAAAACTGTTCAGTAAGAATAACCTGACGACAGATGAAGTGAATCTGATGATGACAGGTGAAATTCCTGACGATTGTGATCTGTTATTCATGGATGCTCCATCAAAAGACATTTCCGATGATGAGAAAACATTACTTCTGAATTACCTGAAAAAGGGCGGAAAGGTATTTATCATTCTTGGAGATCCTGAGGATGAGACACCGAATCTGGATGAAGTGCTGAAAGAATATGGTATGCAGGAAGCGGACGGTTACATCGCAGATATGCAGAGAAGCTACCAGGGCAACTATTATTATATCTTCCCGGAGATTACAGCAACAGACGATCTGGCCAATAATCTGGAATCCGAGATGGTTCTTATGATCAATGCACATGGTCTGACTACAACAGATCCGGCAAGAGATACGATCACAACAACGGCGTTTATGCAGACATCAGATAATTCCTATGCAGTGACAGAGGATAAGCAGGAAGAGGGAACCTATACATTAGGAGCAGTTGCGACTGAGCAGATTACATCTGATGATTCATCCGACAGCAGCTCATCCAAAACCAGCCGTCTGACGGTAATTTCTTCAGAAAGCACGATCAATTCACAGATTACAGATACTTACACAACACTGGAGAACCTGGATCTGTTCATGAATGCGGTGACAGCTAACTTGACAAGACAAAAATATAGCAATCAAGCGAAGAGCCTGGAGGTAAGCAACAACACGATGCAGCATGCGGGAATCATCAGCATCCTGACAATCTTCGGAATTCCGCTTGTAATCCTGATCTATGGATTCATGCGCTGGTGGAAGAGAAGAAAAGCGTAAATTAAGAACATTTATGGACAGAAAAGGGGAACTTTGATGAAACAGAAAAAGACAATGCTCATCATGGTAGTGGTGCTTGCGGTACTGCTGGCACTGTACGGAGGCCTGAAAGCCTGGAACAGTCACAGTGAGAAGCAGAAGAAGGCAAAAGAAGACAAAGAAAAAAGTCAGCCTGGTGGATGTAAAAAGTCTGAAGACATTTGCCTATGAAAGCGGCGGAAGTAAGATGAGCTTTACCCAAAAAGATGGCGAATGGGTATACGATGAGGACGACGGAGTACGTCTGGAACAGAGTACGATCAAGAGCACAGTAAAAGAGATTACCGGACTGACAGCGGTCCGCAAGCTGAGTGATCCGGATGAGAAAGAAGATTATGGACTGGACAGTCCGGATTACACTGTTACCTATACAGCAAAGGATGGAACCAGGGGAACGATTGAAATCGGCGATGCTGCCGGAGACAATTATTATGCAATGATCCAGGATTCGGATGCGGTGTATACCATTTCAAGTACCCTGGTATCGGATCTGGTGTTCGATCTGTCCTCCCTGACGGAGAACGACACACTGCCATCGATCAGCAGCGGGAATCTGAAGAAAGTCGAAGTTATACAAAATGGTGAGACCACGACCTACAAGAAAAAGAAGCAACGCAGTGAACTTGCCGGTGGCTGGGGAACCATCTCGCTTACCCAGTGTGCAGACTATAATGTCAAAGATCTTGCAAAATATGGTCTGGATGAAGCAAACCGGATCACGGTGACGGCAACTTATAAAGACAGTACTTCCGGAGATAAGAAGACCTGTACCGTTTATATTGGGAATGAAAATGGTGATAACAGATATGTACAGCTCAAAGATTCCAATATGGTATATGAGGTTGGAAGTTCGATCGTAGAAAATATGATGTCGGTAGATAAATAAAACATATCGATAGAAAGAAAAAAGACGGGAGCGGCACAGAAAATGTGTCTTCCGCCTTTTTTCTGATTTTTGAGAAAAAATGACGAAAAGTTTTCACATAATATACAATACATTTATTGCCTGAAAGTATAAAAAATGGTATATTATTAATAGGTTTATTGTGAAAATATACAAAAAACCCGGAAAAGAAATAGGTAGGAGTGATAAAAAATGTATCAGGAAGAATACAAACGCTGGCTTGCAGCAGATCTTGAAGATGCAGATCTGAAGCCGGAATTGTCAAAAATTGAGGGAAATGACGATGAAATTAAGGAACGTTTTGCAGTAGCACTGAAATTCGGAACAGCCGGACTTCGTGGGGTGCTCGGAGCAGGAACGAACCGTATGAATATTTATGTAGTACGTCAGGCTACACAGGGACTGGCTAACTGGGTAAAAACACAGGGGGGAACACAGACTGTAGCGATCAGTTATGACAGCCGTTTAAAGAGCGATGTATTTGCCAAGACAGCAGCCGGTGTACTCGCAGCGAACGGAATCAAAGTAAGAATCTACGATGCACTGATGCCGGTACCGGCACTTTCATTTGCAACACGTTATTATAACTGTAATGCAGGTATTATGGTAACAGCTTCTCATAACCCTGCAAAATACAATGGATACAAAGCATACGGACCGGACGGATGCCAGATGACAGACGATGCGGCCGCAATCGTATACGAGGAGATTCAGAAGACAGACGTTCTGACCGGAGCAAAATATATGTCATTTGCAGAAGGTGTAGAAGAAGGATTGATCAGATTTGTAGGAGATGACTGTAAGAGAGCACTTTATGATGCGATCGAATCCCGTCAGGTTCGTCCGGGACTGTGTAAGACAGCCGGATTAAAACTGGTATACAGCCCATTAAATGGATCAGGTCTTGTTCCTGTAACACAGGTATTAAAAGATATCGGAATCACAGATATCACAATCGTTCCGGAGCAGGAATATCCAAATGGATACTTTACAACATGCAGCTATCCAAACCCAGAGATTTTTGAGGCACTGGAGCTTGGACTGAACCTTGCAAAAGAGTCAGATGCAGACCTTATGCTTGCAACTGACCCAGATGCAGACCGTGTAGGTATCGCTATGAAGTGCCCGGATGGATCTTATGAATTAGTAAGCGGTAACGAAGTCGGAGTACTTCTTCTGGATTACATATGTGCAGGACGTATCGAGAAAGGTACAATGCCTGAAAAAGCAGTAGCAGTCAAATCTCTCGTATCTACACCACTTGCTGATGCAGTAGCAGCTCATTACGGAGTAGAATTAAGAAACGTACTGACAGGATTCAAATGGATCGGAGACCAGATCGCACAGTTAGAGGCAGCAGGCGAAGTAGACAGATTCATTTTTGGATTTGAGGAAAGCTACGGATACCTTGCAGGACCATATGTACGTGACAAAGATGCCGTTATCGCATCTATGTTGATCTGTGAGATGGCAGCTTACTACAGAAGTATCGGAAGCTCTCTGAAACAGAGACTGGAAGAGATCTATGCAGAGTATGGACGTTACCTCAACAAGATCGACAGCTTTGAATTCCCTGGACTCAGTGGAATGGACAAGATGTCTGGAATCATGCAGAACCTGCGTGAGAATGCACCGGCAGAGATTGCTGGATACAAGGTAACAGAAGTAACAGATTATACTAAGACAGAAGAAACAGGACTTCCTGCAGCAAATGTATTAGTTTATAAACTGGAGAATAACGAGACCGTGATTGTTCGCCCATCAGGTACAGAGCCTAAGATCAAGATTTACTACACAACACTTGGTAAAGATCTTGCTGAGGCACAGGCGTGAAGAAGGACAAACTTGCTGAGGCAGTGAAGCCGATTATGGCATAGGAGTTTTTAAATTTAAAAATAAGTGTACAGTTCTTTTGGAAAAAGGATTGTACACTTATTTTTTATACCAGAGTATGCAGTTAATTATTAATATTATTCTTTTTTTCGGAAAGTCTTTCTTTTAATCGCTGTCGTCTTGTCGGGCGGGTAAATGCAACTCTCTGTGCCGTAAAAATTGAATTGTTAAAGTTAAAGATAAAGGACACAAAGCATACCACAGAGAAGAAAGGAAGCATTGAATATCCAAAACTTTCCACACCGACCAGAATCGCAGCAAGCAGTGTATTGGATCCACTACAGAACACAGAGGCGAATCCAAGCGCAGCACCGAACATCGGATCAAATCCAAATACCGGTCCCAGGACATATCCTAAGCAGGAACCGATGGAAAACAGAGGTGCAACTTCACCGCCGATGAATCCGGAGGAAAGTGTCAGAATCGTAAGAGCCATCTTAAGAATCCAGTCATAAGCATATATATCGTCTGTAATACCGTCAAAGCACAGAGCAACCAGATTAGAGCCGGTTCCGGAGTATCTTCCCTGATGAAAGACCATCATAAGAACTGCGATAACAGCCCCCATGATCAGAACCTTTTTTACAGGCGAAGAAAAACGGAAGGCGAATTTCAAACGCAGATATCGGAGAATCAGTGCAAATAAAGAACCAACGATACCGAAGCATAGTCCCATAGCTGCCAGTTTTAAAAGAAAAACAGCGTTGTATGTAGAAGGATGATAGTTCAGGGTTTCCAGTATATTAATATGGAATTTCCGAAGTCCGAGTGCCGTGATGTAAAAGCTGCACTGATGGAAGCTACTGTTGCTGGGATCAAAGCATGATATTCCAGCTTTCCGGCAACCAATACCTCCAGTGCAAAAAAGATTGCAGCAAGCGGAGTACAGAAAAGTCCGGAAAATCCGGCAGCCATACCAGTGATCAGGAACATCTTCCGGCTGTTTTCGATATCAATAGTCTTATCGACCAGACGCCCAACGTTATTGGAAACAGCAGCCCCGATCTGTACGGCAACGCCTTCTCGTCCTGCACTTCCACCGAACAGATGCGTTGTCCAGGTTCGATCACGGCAAGTGGCACCATGCGGATCGGAAGTTTGGTGTTTTTACCAAGGCCGACGTGAAAGACCATCTTCATACCATTGGCGACAGATTTGCCAAACTGGTGATAGATGAACCAGATGAAGACGCCGCCAAGAGGCAGGAACCAGATCAGATACCAGAAGTATTTCGTCCGGATAGCGGTACAGGCATTAAGTCCCAGCCCGAATGCTGCATCGATGATTCCGACGAGAACACCGATGACTACTCCGGCAATAGCCAGGATAAAAGTATCTTTATAGTATTTGTAAATGTGTTTGAACAAAGCTTTAATCATAATAACCCCCAAAGATAAATTCTCTCGTATTTATTATAACTTGTATGGCGGAATCTGCAAGCAAATATATTTTTTACTCGACAATTTATATACTGTGTGATACAATCGGGTTAAGCATTATAATTCTATATTTTCATTGGCATATACGCCCTATCAAGAACTTATGCATTTCGCATTCTATGAATTTTCAATGCTTGTAACCCAGAGAGATTTTATACAGGCAGAGAGGAATTGTAGATTCATGCTAATGTACAGATAATAAAGGATAGTGCTGAAATGGAGGCAGAGTTTATGAAAACAGAGGAAAGGAAATCATATTGTCAGCAGCTATTTGAAATAAGGTGACAGTGGATGTTAAAGGCATATAAATATAGAATATATCCAAATAATGAGCAGAAAATACAGATTGCAAAAACATTTGGCTGTTGCCGTTTTGTATATAATCAGACACTGGCATACCGGAAAGAAGTATATGAGAAAGAGAAAAAAACAGTTAGTAAAACCGACTGTAACAATTACTGCAATAGACAATTAAAGAAAGAGTATGAATGGCTGAAAGAAGTGGATAAATTTGCTCTGACAAATGCGATTTACAACATGGATGCTGCATACCAGAAGTTTTTCAAGGAACACGCAGGTTATCCGAAGTTTAAGAGTAAACACAATAATCATAAGTCATATACAACAAATTTTACGAACGGCAATATAACAGTAGATTTCGGGTGCAATAGAGTAAAACTGCCTAAATTAAAAGGAATAAAAGCAAAACTGCATAGAAATTTTATCGGACAGATAAATCGGCAACGATATCACAAGTTCCGAGTGGAAGTATTATGTATCAATTTTAGTGGAAACAGAACACGTGGAACTGCCACATATAAAACAAAATACAGGAATAGATTTAGGTATTAAGGAGTTATGTATTACTTCTGCTGGAAAGAAATACGAAAATCCAAAAATCATCAGAAAATACGAAAAGAAACTGGTGAAACTGCAAAGGCAGTTAGCCCATAAAGAGAAAAGAAGTCAAAATTACTACAAAACAAAGAAAAAGATAGCAATATGCCATGAAAAAATAACAAATACCAGAAAAGATTATCTGCACAAGATGTCCCATGAGATTATCAGCGAAAACCAAGTGATAGTTTCGGAAGATTTGCAGATAAAAAACATGGTAAAAAATCACCGTTTGTCAAAGTCTATAAGTGATGTATCATGGTATGAGCTGACAAGACAGTTAGAATATAAGGCAAAGTGGAATGGCAGGAAATATGTCAAAATAGACACATTCTATGCCAGTAGTCAGCTGTGTTCAGTCTGTGGATACCAAAATACAGAGACAAAAAATCTATCAGTAAGGGAATGGACATGTCCTGTCTGTGGAACAAATCATGACAGGGATATCAACGCAGCAAAAAATATACTGGAAGAAGGATTAAGACAAATAGCATAAAAATAACAATATAGGGCAGGGACTGCCCGAATTAACGCCTGTGGAGATAGTAGGTTACGAGGTCTGCGAAGCAGGAAGCCCATTGGCTTTAGACAATGGGTAGTTCACAAATAAAATATAGTATAAATTTTACGAGGAAACTAAGATGACATTAGAAGAAGTAAGAAATGAAATTGATGAAATAGATACAAATATGAAGCCATTGTTTTTAAGAAGAATGAAATGTGGAAAACATGTAGCAGAAGTAAAAGCTCAGACCGGAGGAGATGTATTTGTTCTCGAAAGAGAACTTGAAATCATTGAAAAAAGAGCCACGGATGTGGATCCGGAGATTCAGGAAGAATATAAAACATTCCTGAGACACTTAATGAGCCTTTGCAGAAAATATGAATATGAATTATTACCAGAGATGCAGGAAAAAGTTATGACGGCAGCTCTGGCGGCAGCAGGACTGACAGCTGAGACCGAACATACACAGGTAAAGATTGGATTTACCTGCCCAAAAGAGACAAGTGATCTGAACCTGTTCGTGAACATGACAAAGTTAAATGGAATCCAGATTGATGCTATGAATCTGATGACAGAAAATGGAATTCAGAAAGTAACCATGACACTGGATGGTAAGATCACGGATGCGGGAATGAGGTGTCTGTTGTGCCAGATAGGGAAAGAGGCAGAGGAGTTCAGGATTTTGGAATTGTTTGGGATTTAATTCATAAATGAGAAGTAAGAAAGACATTTTACATAAAATTAGAAATACCCTCTTGCAATCTGGAAAAACATGTGCTAACATTTAAAACAAATTTTAGTATAGTAAAGCGATGAAAGAGACTCTGGACTCTGGAACCTGACAGGAATGTGGTGTCACCGACTGAGAGCACTGCTTGGGGAATGAGGACAATAGGGAACACTCTGGAGCAGACCAGCTGAACAAGTAAATATGGTAAAGTTGAATGAAAAGTAGGTTGGTACGTAGACTGCACGTTACGCACGAAAAGAGGAATCTTAGAAAGCACTATACAGCTTTGAGATTCAATGCGGGTGGTACCGCGGATAACGATGATGATATCCGTCCCGGGATACAAGTATGTATTCCAGGCGGATTTTTATGTTTATAACCGTTATTCGTCCCGGGAAGAAAGGAGGATAAGAACATGGAGTATTTAACAGGTGTAAAGCCAAAAGAGACAAAAGAAATCAGTGAATTACTGGAACAGACAGAAGCAGGAACAAAGGTAAAAGTCAACGGAGCAGTGCATACGATCCGTGATATGGGAACTGTTGCATTTGTGATCTTAAGAAAAAGAGAAGGTCTGCTTCAGTGTGTCTATGAAGAAGGCAGTGCTGATTTCGAACTGAAAGACATCAAAGAAGCAGCAACAGTCGAAGTAGAAGGCGTCTTAGAAGAGAATGAAAAAGCACCAAATGGAATTGAAATCCGTATGGAGAGCATAAAAATCTTAAGTGAGCCGGAAGACGAGATGATTCCGCTTGCAATTTCCAAATGGAAACTGAACACATCTCTGGAAGCAAAACTGAACTATCGTTCCATTTCCCTTAGAAATATCCGGGAGCGTGCCAAATTCAGAATTCAGGAAGGACTTACAAGAGCATTCAGAGATTTCCTTTACAGCCAGGAATTACAGAGATCCATACACCGAAGATCGGAGCGAAAGGAGCCGAGGGAGGAGCCAACATTTTCAAACTGGAATATTTCCACAAACCGGCAGTGCTGGCGCAGAGTCCACAGTTCTATAAGCAGATGATGGTCGGCGTATTTGACAGACTATTCGAGACAGCGCCGGTATTCAGAGCAGAGAAACATAACACAAAGCGTCACCTGAACGAATATACCAGTCTTGATTTTGAAATGGGATATATTGATGGATTTGAAGACATCATGGCAATGGAGACAGGATTCCTCCAGTATGCGATGGAATTGCTGAAAAAAGATTATGCAAGAGAGTTAAAAGTATTGGGTGTTGAACTTCCTGATGTGAGTCAGATTCCGGCAGTGAAATTTGCAGATATCAAAGAAATCGTTGCAGAGAAATACAATCACAAGATGAGAAATCCATTCGACCTTGAGCCAGAGGAAGAAGTGCTGATCGGACGTTATGCGAAAGAAGAGTGGGAAAGTGATTTTGTATTTGTCACACATTATCCTTCTAAGAAACGTCCGTTCTATGCAATGGATGATCCAGAAGATCCAAGATATACACTAAGCTTTGACCTTCTGTTCAGAGGATTGGAAATCACGACAGGCGGACAGCGTATTCATGATTACAAGATGCTGACAGATAAGATTGCTGCAAGGGGAATGACAGAAGAAGGAATGGAACAGTATCTTGCAACATTCAAACATGGAATGCCGCCACACGGAGGACTCGGAATAGGACTGGAACGTCTGACGATGCAGTTATTAGGAGAAGATAACGTAAGAGAGACTACATTATTCCCAAGAGATTTAAGCAGACTGGAACCATAGCGGGGAGTAAGGTATAATAGATATGATACTGGTGATAACATGTCATGAGAGGGAAATCATATGTTTGGAAAAAGATGTAGTTTATGCGGAGGAAAGTTAAACAGTAGTGGAATCTGTACGGAATGTGGGCTTGATAACAGCAAGTCGGATAAGAATTACCGGATCAACCGGAGTGACTGTGACGGAATGCCGCTTACACATGTACATGAGGAGAAAGAAAAATACAGACCGGACAGGAAAGCAGATCACAGGGAAATAAATCACAAAGAGACAAATCATAAAAAAGAGATTACGGAAAACAAGGCTATCGTATGCATGAGTCTGATATGACCGGGAAAAAACGGAGAAAGCATGTGCAGACTCCGGATATTACAAACCGGAGAAGACCATTGAAAATAGTGATTCTGGCAATTATCGTGATTGCAGTTTTGGGTAATCTCTATGAGGAACATAAGTACGATATAGAATATGCAATTGGAGATGCAGTTCAAGGTGTATTTCAGGATACGGGGGATCAAAAGACAAATGATACGGATGAAACAGACTATGATCATTATCAGTATGTGACTCGGGAAATCCCGAAAGAGGGAGAACGTGCAGACTATGAACTTTCTTCCGGCAATTATGTGGCAGGTGTGGAGATCCCGGAGGAATCTATACAGTGACACCGAAAGACGACTATGACACCGTGCAGATCGATGATCCTGAGAACAGCATCTATCTGTATGAATACACCGAGGGTAAAAAAGACAAGATAGAGGATATCCGTCTTTATAAAGGTGCGCATCTTACATTAAATTGTAAGACTACAGTAAAACTGCATACCGATAATGCACAGGATGTAGAGGCAATGGAAACGGCCGGACAGAGTAATCCGCTCACAGAATCAGTGGATATCAAAGGTCAGAAAACGTTGACGGCCGGAAGAGATCTCGAACCGGGAATATATGATCTCAGCCGTGTATCAGGGGCTGGAAATGTGGATGTAATCATTTATTCAGACGAACAGGAAGAAATAAATTCATGGAGCCAGTGTCTGTCGGAAGATGGAATAGACGGAGAGACATTCCATTATCTGGTAATTCCGGAAAATGCAACAATGGAAGTGTCAGAAGACTTGAAAATAAGGCTTACACCGTCAGAACAGATTGCATCAACAGATTATTATGGCTTTTATAACAGATAAGTTACTGAATATAAAGTATAGGGGAATTGATAACATCAGGAAAGAAGGAGCAGAAAGATGGCAAACAAAATATCAGATGAGACCATAGAATACGTTGGTATTCTTGCAAAGCTGGAATTATCCGGTCAGGAAAAAGAAGATGCCAAAGCAGATATGGAAAAAATGTTAGATTATATAGATACTTTAAATGAACTGGATACGGATGGAATCGAGCCAATGTCACATGTATTTCCGGTGAAGAATGTATTCCGGGAAGATGTCGTGACAAATGGAGACGGCAGTGCGGAGACACTGGCGAATGCACCGTTGGAAAAAGACCAGAGCTTCAAAGTACCAAAGACGATCGGATAGGAGGAAAACGGTTATGGATATTACAAGTCTTACAGTAGTAGAGCTTGGAAAGAAGATCAAAGCAAAAGAAATATCTGTTGTGGAAGCCGTGAAAGCCTCCATTGCACAGATTGAAAAAGTAGAAAAAGATGTAAACAGTTTTGTGACGTTGGATAAAGAGGGCGCATTAAAACGCGCAGAAGAAGTACAGAAATTAATTGATGACGGAAAACTGACAGGGCCATTGGCAGGTGTGCCGGTAGCAATCAAAGATAACATGTGTACGCAAGGAATGCTCACAACCTGTAGTTCGAAGATCCTGGGAAACTTCCGGCCGATGTTCACGGCAGAAGCAGTCAAGAATCTGGAAGAAGCAGGAGCTGTGATTCTGGGTAAGACAAACATGGATGAATTTGCCATGGGAAGTACAACCGAGACTTCTTATTACGGACCGACAAAGAATCCATGGAACTTAGAGCATGTTCCGGGAGGATCTTCAGGAGGAAGTTGTGCAGCGGTTGCAGCAGAAGAAGCACCATATGCACTTGGATCTGACACAGGCGGGTCCATCCGTCAGCCAAGTTCTTTCTGCGGTGTAGTCGGAATCAAACCAACATATGGAACGGTATCTCGTTACGGACTGATCGCTTATGGTTCTTCCCTGGATCAGATCGGGCCGGTTGCGAAAGATGTGACGGACTGTGCAACAATCTTAGAGACGATTGCATCCTATGATCCAAAGGACAGTACATCGATCAAACGCGACAGCTATGATTTTACATCTGCACTGGTAGATGATGTGAAGGGCATGAGAATCGGTATCCCGAAAGATTATTTTGGAGATGGACTGGACGCTGAGGTGAAAGAAAATATTTTACAGGCAGTGAAAGTACTGGAAGAAAAAGGTGCGGTTGTAGAAGAATTTGACTTAAGTCTTGTAAAATATGCGATCCCTGCATATTATGTCATTGCATCAGCTGAGGCAAGCTCCAACCTTGCCAGATTCGATGGCGTAAAATACGGCTATCGTACCGAGGAATACGAAGGACTTCATAATATGTATAAGAAATCCCGTTCCGAAGGTTTCGGACCGGAAGTAAAGAGAAGAATCATGCTTGGTTCATTCGTTCTGAGTTCCGGATATTATGATGCGTATTATCTGAAAGCATTGAAAACAAAAGCGTTAATTAAGAAAGCATTTGATAAAGCGTTTGAAAAATATGATGTGATCGTGGCTCCGGCGGCTCCGACAACAGCACCGGAACTTGGAAAGAGCTTAAGTGACCCGATCAAGATGTATCTGGGAGATATTTACACGATTTCCGTCAACCTGGCAGGACTTCCGGGAATCACAATCCCGGTAGGAAAGGATTCCAAAGGACTTCCGGTAGGTATGCAGCTGATTGGAAATTGTTTCGAAGAAAATAAAATCATTCAGACCGCATATACATTTGAACAGACGAAAGTATATGAAGCACCAGAACTTGCAAAGGAGGACAGATAGTCATGGCAAAACAATATGAGACAGTCATTGGACTTGAGGTCCATGTAGAGCTTGCAACAAAGACGAAGATCTTCTGCGGATGCAGCACTGCATTCGGAGGAGCACCGAATACACATACATGCCCGGTTTGTACTGGTATGCCTGGATCACTTCCGGTATTAAATAAACAAGTTGTAGAATATGCAATGGGAATCGGCCTTGCAACACATTGCGATATTACAAGAGTGTGCAAATTCGACCGTAAGAACTATTTTTATCCGGATAACCCGCAGAACTACCAGATTTCACAGCTTTATCAGCCAATCGCCAGAAACGGCTATGTGGAGATTGCAGTAGGAGATACAAAGAAAAAGTCCGTATCCATGAAATGCATATGGAGGAAGATGCCGGAAAGCTGGTACATGATGAATGGGATGACACATCTCTGGTAGACTTTAACCGAAGCGGTGTGCCGCTTGTAGAGATCGTATCCGAGCCGGATATGCGTTCATCGGAAGAAGTCATTGCATATCTGGAGAAATTAAGAACGATTATCCAGTATCTGGGAGCATCTGATTGTAAGCTCCAGGAAGGTTCGATGAGAGCGGATGTCAACTTATCCGTAAGAGAAGTGGGAACTCAGGAATTCGGAACCAGAACTGAGATGAAGAACCTGAACTCGTTCAAGGCAATCGCAAGAGCCATTGAAGGAGAGAGAGAACGTCAGATCGAACTCATCGAAGAGGGAAAATCCGTTATCCAGGAGACGAGACGATGGGATGACAATAAAGAATCATCTCATGCCATGCGTTCCAAAGAAGATGCTCAGGATTATCGTTATTTCCCGGAACCGGATCTTGTACCAATCGTGATCGATGATGAGTGGATCGAAAAGATCAAAGAAAAACAGCCGGAATTCCGCGATGAAAAACTGGGACGTTATAAAAAAGAATTCGATATCCCGCAGTATGATGCAGAAATACTCACAGAATCCAAACACATGGCGGATATCTTTGAAGAGACGACGGCAATCTGTGGGAAACCGAAGAAAGTATCCAACTGGCTGATGGTAGAAACCATGCGTCTGTTAAAAGAACACAGCATGGAACCGGAAGATATCAGCTTCTCACCGGCTAATCTTGCAAAACTGATCGGGCTTACAGAGGACGGAACCATTAACAGTTCCGTTGCAAAAGAAGGATTCGAACAGGTATTTGAAAAGAATGTAGATCCGGAAAGTTACGTAGAAGAGCATGGATTAAAGACAGTTAATGATGAAGGTGCACTGGAAGAAGTGTTAAAAGAAGTCATTGCAAAGAATCCAAAAGCAATCGCCGATTACAAAGGCGGTAAAGAAAAAGCCCTCGGAGCACTGGTCGGACAGACGATGAAAGCAATGAAAGGAAAGGCAAATCCCGGAATGGTGAATGAGAAATTGCGGGAGATGCTAAATTAAATTGGGATTTAATTTAGAAGGCATGACTACCCGGACCTGCATAAAAAGTAGGAAGCCGTTCCTGTTCAGGTTCCGTCGGTGGGAAATACTAAAGCGTCAAAATTATGCTAAAAACGGGCTTCCGAAAT
>ENA-OQDF01000313-OQDF01000313.1-human-gut-metagenome-genome-assembly--contig:-NODE-313-length-19866-cov-2.063276_pt1 | contig 19866 bp, 22 predicted proteins | sample MGYA00242769_ERZ504597 | MGnify/ENA primary metagenome ERZ504597 (study PRJEB26092, sample SAMD00036305) | human gut metagenome | host: Homo sapiens | study: EMG produced TPA metagenomics assembly of...
AACCACCCTGTGCATAAAAATGAACGAGATTGGGATATTTCTTCTTTAGGGAAACTATTGCAAAATGCTTGCTCATGCTCACTTTCAGGCCATTCTTCGCAAGGCATAGGAGTTGCTCCTACACCAAGTACGACAAATTTTTCTTCGGGGTATATTTCGAGTTGTTTTTGTAACCAAGCAGCTTTTGTAAGACCTGCAGCATGATACCAAGTACAAAACACCACAAGGTCCGCCTCAGAAATAGTAAGAGAATCAACTTGCTTCAAAGGAATTGCGGTAATTCCAAATTCATCCGCAAGCCATTCGGCATAACGCTTCGTGTGTCCCGTTTGAGAACAGTAAACAATAGCAAGTTTCATTTGAGATCTTTTCCAAGAAGTAAATGGTTAAAATGGTTTTTCCATCATCACAGAAAAACAAACAAACTTGCTACGTAATTCCCTTAACTCTTTGTTAATTTAAATGAGAACAGACCTAGTGCTTTCAAAAGAAGTTTAAACACTAGCGATTAAATAAACCGCCTAATATATCTCCAACACCAGGAATAGCGTCGGTCATATCGCTCACATTCCCCTGAAGCCCATCAATTACGCCATTCAAACCCTCTTGCACTTGATCAACCGAACCTTGTGCAACATCCTCAAATCCCGTAACGGCTTCTTGGGCAAATCCCTCAGCTCCAGAGCTTAGCTCTTCTGCAGCACCCACAAATCACCTGCAGCACTATCAGCAACACCCGAAATAGTATCCTGAGCTCCTGAAATAGCTTCTTCCGCGCCAGCGCTTAATTCTTCAGCGTTTCCTGCAATATCCTGGAACTCTGACAAGGCATTCCCTAAAGTCTCATCCAAAGAAGTAGATTCAGCAGCCTTTGAAAGAGCATCTGAAAGAGCTCCTCCCGCTAAATTGTCTAACGAACCAAATAAGTCCTGTAGCGGCATAACTGCCCCCTTACCTCGAATAACCTTTATTTACCTCACTATAAGCCAATACAGTTTTGAACTGCACATTTTCCTACTAAAGGCTTTGAAAATTTGTAGTGGTAATTATTCATTCCCTCGCGTTCGTAAAACTTGTGGGCTTTTTCTCTAAGCTGATTACATGCCACCTCTATTTGTATACAGCCGGAATTTCGAGCGTGCAAGCATGCTTGATCGATTAACAATTTACCGATACCTTCACTTCGAACCGACTTATCAACGGCACATTCCATAATCTCAGCAATGCAAGCAGCGTGATGAAGCTGATTCTCATAACGAATATTGATCATGCCGAGAACCTTGCCTGCACGCTCGTATACCAGGCATTCATAACGAGGATTAGCTACCTGTTTGAGATACATGCAACGAAAGGGCTTGTAGGGCAATTCTGTTTCTTCCATATCGCAAATCAAATCATAAATTGCCTGGCAGTCTACGCTTGTGCCTTCACGAATAAGGTAATCCATTTCGTCCTTCGCTTTCATAGCTACACCTCTTCTTGTGCCAGTAATTACCCATATAAAGCTTATCTGACACCGAACGTACAAGAAACGGTAACCCTTTTACGTTTAATAACAGTAAGAAACATGTAAAGATTTTGTTATACTGCGCAAATTCGCCCATCCTATCTAAAGATAAGATGGGCGTTTGTTACTCAAGCTTTTATTCGCTCTTAATATTCAAAATACGGGGTTATAGGCAGAAAAACGTTTAGAGAACCTCTTTTAAGTACATTCCTGTAATACTTTTTTCACATTCACACACTTCTTCGGGAACACCTGCACATACTACGGTTCCGCCCTCTTCTCCTCCACCTGGACCCATATCAATTAGGTAATCGGCATTCGCAATAACATCCAAATCATGTTCAATTACCAATACCGTAGCTCCCTTAGTAAGAAGGCGCTCAAGAACTTCTAAAAGCACCTCAACATCAAGCGGGTGCAATCCGATAGTTGGTTCATCAAACACAAATACCGAAGCATCTTGCCTCTTATTAAGCTCACTTGCCAGTTTTAAGCGTTGCGCTTCTCCCCCAGAAAGAGCAGGTGTTGCTTCCCCTAGCGTTAAATAACCAAGTCCTAAATCCTGAAGTACTTGAAGCTTTGCTGAAACACGCTTAAGTCCTTTCGTTGCACGAAGCGCCTCATCAACCGTTAAAGAGAGAATCTCTGGAAGCGAATAGACATTAAGAGATAAATCAGAAAGCTGCTCTGAAACGGGAGCGCTTTCTTCAAAAGTTGAGTCTTCCACAAAGCGTTTAATGCGATAGGCAGCCTGTCCATAACGTGAACCCTGACAATCAGGACAAGGAATATCGACATCGGGCAAAAACTGAACATCGAGTGAAATCTGACCCGTACCATCGCACGTTGAACAACGAAGTAATCCTGTATTGTACGAGAAGGCACTTGCTTTCAAACCTTGTTCTTTTGCCTCTGGCAAGCTGGCAAACGCCTTTCGTAAATCATCTAAAACACCTGAATAGGTAGCGACCGTAGAACGCACATTAGTACCAATAGGGTTAGCGTCAATTACTTGCACTCGCTCAATATGATCAGCATGTATTTCACGAATATGCGCTGGAGTTTTCTTATCGACATCAGTGATTGCCTTTAAAGCAGGGATGAGGCTTTCTAGAACAAGTGTGGTTTTGCCAGAACCAGAAACACCGGTTACTACCGTTAACTTCCCCTTCGGAATATGCACTTCAAGGGGTTTTACCGTATGAATCCTATCGGTCCTTAGATATATCTCCCCCTCGTCAAACAAATGAATTGTTTCGCTGCGCTTACGAACGCGAACCTGCTCTTTACCTGTTATAAAAGGAGCCGTGCAGGATGAGGGGTTCGCTAAAACCTCCTGCAACGAACCCTGCGCAATAATTTCTCCTCCCTGCGCACCCGAGCGAGGACCTAACTCAATAAGGTGATCCACCTGCTTAAGCACCTGGATATCGTGATCAACCACAACAACCGAATTACCATCACGTAACAAGTCACCCATTACCCAAGTAAGCCAGTCACATTTGAAGGATGCAAGCCAATAGAGGCTCATCGAGGACATACAATACGCCTGTTGTTCGATTTCGTACCGCACGCGCCAACTGCACCCTTTGACGCTCACCTGTTGAAAGCGTAGAGCTAGCGCGATCAAGCGTTAAATATCCCAGCCCAAGCTGAAGTAAACGCTCCATAGGTTCTATCATCTCATCAACAATAGTTTGAGCCATTGACCGCACGGACTCAGGACTAATTTCGGGAACCCTTTTTACCCACTCAAACAAATCAATCAAAGAAAATTTTGATATATCAGCGATGCTCATTCCATCAATAAAAACTGAACGAACCGAGCAAGAAAAACGAGTACCTTCGCAATCTGGGCAGGTTGTCTCTGTAAGAAATTTAGCCACCCGTTTTAACCCTTTTTCGTCATGAACCTTAGAAAGTGCATTTTCTACGGTATACACAGCATTGTAATAAGTGAAATCAAGCTCAGCGAAGTTATCACCCTTTTTCGCTTTATATAAGATATGCTTCTTTTCTGCTGGACCGTGAAAGACTATTTCCCTCTCTTGTTCGGTTAATTCCGAAAAGGGGACATCAGTACGTACTCCCATTTCCCTGCAAACTTGCTTCATTAAATCCCACATAAGGTTCCCCAAGGTAAAACTGCACCCTCATCAATGGAAAGAGATTCATCGGGAACTAAAGAAGCCTCATTGACCTTTCGTACTACACCCGTACCACCACAAGTCTCGCAAGCGCCCGCGCTGTTAAATGCCATGTCTTCGGCGCCTTTGCCATAAAATTCAACACCGCACTCAGGGCAAATAAAAGGCTGCTCTAGAGCGACATTCATTCCTGGAGGTACACGATGCCCTTTCGGACAGCAATGGCTTCCCACTCGAGAAAAGAGCAAACGTAAAATATTCAATAATTCCGTAGAAGTCCCAAAAGTAGAATGAACACCAGGAACACCAGGACGTTGCCTAAGCGCAAGCGCTGCGGGAACATGAAGCACCTCATCAACTTGAGATCGTCCGCTTTGTGTTATTCGTCGTCGCGTATAGGTTGACAATGCATCCAAATAGCGTCTTGAACCTTCAGCTAGAGCGTGCCAAGAGCAAGAGAGCTTTTCCCAGAACCAGAAACACCTGCTATCCCTACAAGTTTATGAAGGGGAACTTTAACTGATATATTTTTTAGATTGTGAGTACGCGCTCCCCGCACCTCAATACACTGTGGTTCCTGAAATTCACTGACATTTGTTGCCATAGCATCATTTGAGAACATCATCGCACCATCCTTATCTTTATAAAGGATAACGCTTAGATACTATAGGCCCATAAATTCTGACACTGGTTTAAAATTGTTTCGAGTTCCCAGGTCATCGACGAACGCACTTCGCTATTAGGATCATGCACCACGATACGTCCATCTTCTGTCATCCCTGATAAAACAATGAAATGACCCGTGGTAGTAAAATCTCCTGGTCCCATGATACAAATAATTGGATGTCCCGCTGCTAACTCGTTTCGTACTCTGTTTGGATCAGCTGGTAATTGTTCTGAGGTAAGACCGAGCTGAGATGCTCCTTCGCTCATAAAGCTCCATGCCGTAGCTCCATCAACCGCATAACCTTCTCGCTGGGCAAAATTACCCATAGCTACCGGATCATATTGATCGGATCCGGTTAAATAGATATACACCATTGCTAAACTGGTCGGACCACAACCGTTTTCCGCCATTGTTCCACCCGAATATGATTTCTCTGACCATTGAGAATCAATTTGATATAAATAGGGCATTTCTCCTTTATGCCACTCACTTCGAGGAGTGCTGGTAGGCGCAATTAAATCTTTGGTCATTAAAGATGCTGGTACCGCCTGGCACAGCACAATTATCACAAGAAGCAAAATACCAACGATCGCAAGTATACGCAGGCGCCTTCTTTCTTACGTCTTTTCTCAGAAGAAAAAATAATGTTATTCGACGAATATCTTTGTGCTCGTGAATACGACTCATAAAGCCGACGGTTTGCTTGTTGCTGCTCAGCAGTATAAGGATCCACTGGTTTTCGATAAGCAAGAGATTCATAGTAGTGATAAGAGCTCATTTTGATAGCCTTTCTCTCGGTCTACCAAAACACTATTTCCAACTCGCCTTAAAAGTCCCTTGAGTAAAATCAACAACTTACTTAAGAAGGCTTAAGATTTCCTTAAGAATCTCATTTGCTAATCAGAACAGCTGAGGAGATCTATACAATTACTTCCATGAATAAACCTGCAAACATATTGGTAGTAGATGATGAACTGGCCATTGCAAGCTTAGTCGCAACGCTTCTTTCACAAGATGGAATGACGGTTACTACGTGTACTTCTGGCGAAGAAGCACTCGAAGCTTTTCATGCCAACACGTTTGATTTAGCCATTCTTGATATCATGATGCCTGGAATAGATGGATTTGAGTTATGCCGCAAACTTAGAGAAACCAGTTCAATTCCTATCATTTTCCTTTCCGCAAAAGACGAAGAGACCGATAAGGTTATTGGCTTCATGCTAGGAGCAGATGACTACGTATCAAAGCCTTTTAAATCACGAGAATTAATTGCTCGTGTTAAGGCGCGTCTACGCAGAACACGCACACTCGATGCCGTAGAAACAAGTCATATTCTTTCTGCTCGCGGGATTTTACTCGATACCTCTTCCCACGAGGCAACTCTACATGATCAGCCACTTCATCTCACACCAAAAGAATTTGCAATTTTATCCTTGCTCTTAAAAGCAAAAGGGCAACCTGTTTCCACTAAAAAATTATTTGAAGATGTTTGGGAAACCCCTTACAACGCCTCCGATGCCAATACCGTAATGGTGCACATCCGTCACCTCCGCAAAAAGCTAGCAGATATCGACTCATCGGAAACCTTCATTGATACCGCATGGGGCGTTGGCTACAAGATCACCTTATAAAATCGAAAGCACAATGAAAAGTTACATGGACATTAAAAACCAACCGAAAAGCCCCCAGCACGCATTTTACGCGGCATTCTTTTTAGAAAAACACTTCTTTATCTCCTGCTTTACACAGCATGTTTTGCCCTTCTGGCAATATGGGCAAACAGTGCTTTAGTTCCCCAAATTGCCAATACCATCGCAGATAGAACATCAGAGTGGCTCTATTACAATCCTGAACAATACGATGCCTTTATACAGAACGCAACTCCCGAACAACTGTACAACTTGCAAGTGTATTCTGGCACCACCGAAGATGGAACTACGCAATATGCGCTGCGCGATTTAACGATCTATAACACTCTAAGCTCTTTTAAAATCCCTACAGCACTCTGTCTCTTCTTTCTTGGTGCTTTAGGTATTGCCTTCATTATGCTCAATAAGTCGTTACAGTATTTTGATACCCTGTCTTATTCAGTTGCTAAACTCTTGACCGACAAAGACCCCAACGTAGACCTTCCAGAAGATCTTTCGATTGTTAGAAGCGAATTAACCACGCTAAAAAAGAATTCACTTGCCGCTGAGCAACATGCTCTGGACGCTGAGAAGCGAAAAAACGAACTGGTAGCGTATTTAGCACACGATATCAGAACTCCCCTCACGTCAATTCTAGGTTACTTATCTTTGCTGAAAGAACCCGAAACTTACCCAATCCCGAGCGTAAACACTATGCTGAAATTGCCCTCAATAAAGCAGAGCATCTTGAAGAACTAATTGAGGAACTATTCGAGATAACACGCTACAATCTGCAATCAATTCCTCTCGAACGGGAAAATTTTAATGTTGAACTATTCTGTCAGCAAATCGCAGACGATTTTTATCCCGAAGCAAAACAAAAAAATGTCACTATCGAAGTCTGTGTAACAAACCCAAGCGATACCACAGCAGATACTTCACAAAACAAATCCTTAAGCACTAGCTCAACCGAAAATAATGAAAAACTTAACAACCATTCCGCTGACAACCTCGTTATATTCGCTGACCCAGAAAAACTAGCTCGAGCAGCATCCAATGTTTTACGTAATGCCCTCGCTTATGCAGAACCCCAAAGCATTATTAAACTTGAGATAATCCAAGCACCAAAAGGTACCATCATCGCGATTCAAAACAAAGGCAAGGAAATATCACCCACTCATCTTCACAGTATTTTTTGAAAATTTTTACGTAGAGGAGTAGTTCAAGAAACTCTAAGCAAGGGGGTGCTGGCCTAGGACTGGCGATCGCAAAAGAAATAATGCTCGCCCACGGCGGAGATATTACCGCCACGAGCGAGCAAGGAATTACTACCTTTAGACTGTTTATTCCGAAAGTATAAGTCCTACAAAATTCCTTTAAAACGCAGATAAATAAATTGCTTTCATATCTTTTTCCGTTAATGGCTTGAACACACCAAAGGGATTACCTTTTGCATCAATCACGATATCCACCAGCGTATCTATATCACCTTCAGTAAAGCCCAACTCTTCCAAAGTGGTAGGCATAGTCTGACGAGCGAAAAACTCTTGCAATTCATCAATAGCACCCTCCACCGTTTCGGCAATCGATGATTCCCGACCATCTTTCGGTTCAAGTCCGAATACCTCATAAGCAAAACTAAGAAAACGTGAAGGATCTTCCCGCCAAACATAACGCATCCATGCAGGCATAATCACCGCCAACCCAGCACCATGTGCAACCTTAGGATTGAGAGCCGATAGTGCATGTTCGAGCGCATGGCTTTCCCAACCACCTGCTCGACCACCCTTTGCGCGACCACAGCCTGCGAGATCATTATGAGCTAAAGTTCCCGCCCACATAATGTTGGCACGCGCATCGTAATCAGATGGGTCGTCAACGAGTTTTTCTGCTGAATCAATAATGGCGCGAATCAAGCCACAGGCAATGTTGTCAGTAACAGGAACCGCAGGTGCGCCACTGAAGTAACGCTCGCAAATATGAGCAATCATGTCAGTAATACCAGCGCCTGTTTGATACGGTGGCAAGGTAAAAGTAAGTTCAGGATCCATAAGAGAAACCACTGGACGGAAAAGTTCATTACCTAAACCGTTCTTTTTATTTTCAGCATCATTGCTAATCACGCATGAATTTGAACCTTCGGAGCCAGCAGCAGGAATGGTAAGCACGCAACAAACCGGTAGACATTCTGAGGCAACAGTCTTACCACTAAAGAAATCCCAAACGTCACCTTCGTAAGGAACACCAATAGAAATTGCCTTTGCACAATCTATCGTACTTCCTCCACCAACTGCTAAAAGACAGTCTGCATTAAAGGATCGTGCAATCTCAATTCCTTCGCGTACTTGATTGACTTCAGGATTTGGTCTCACTCCCGATAGATCACTAAATTCAATATGAGATGCTGCAAGAGATTTTTTTACGCGATCTAGCGTACCTGATCGAACAACGGATCCTTTCCCATATACCAAAAGCACCCGTTTATATCCTTTTTGAGATAGTTTTTCTCCGACACTATCGGTTATGCCTCTACCAAAACAAATTCGGTAGGAGAATAAAACGTAAAATCGTTCATGAGTCCCCCGTTCAATATAAAAAATCCCGCAAGGCATCTACACACAATACGTTACAAAACGTGCTGTTAATTAGATAAGTCTTGCTTCTTGTTACCTCCCTTGCCGTATTGTACCGCCGAAAATAAAACCCATTGGTTCAAGCTTTGCATAGCTTTATACAAGAGATGAATTACTTATCCAATAAGCTGATAGTTTTACGCCGTTCGCTGACGAATTATTTCTTGTAAACACACGTTTATCAGCCAATTTATATACTTTTTTAGGCGCAAGAGGGTTATGGACGTTGTTTATTACAACGAACGAAAGGAGCGCCCATGATGGATTCGGAAAGCATCCTTCTTATCGGAATGGTGGTTGGGCTTTTCGGTTCGTTAATGATGCTTGCAGGCGATTTACTCCAGCATCTATCAACCGAAAAGTTAGAAATCAATACCGCATCGCAGGCGTACTGTATCGTCATGCGCGAATTACCTGAAAGTCACGATGATTTCTTTGACACTCACTTCAGCAGTACTCTTTGCACAGTAGCAGCACTGCCCTATGCAGCAGCCTTGCAACGCTGCCCCTTGCAGCAAGCAGTACGCCAGGCTTTATCCTTTTATTTATTGCAGCAATTCTGTTGGCTTTCACACTCATTTACAGTTCTACTCATCATCCCTACCTCCCCCATCAATCGTTTGCTTCAAAGTAGGAATTGGTGTGCTGTTTAGTAATCCGAAAAAGAGCTTTTCTACTTTTTCGCGAGCCGTTGTTATACCAGCCTATGCAGGTGTATTACTGCTCGCAGTAAGCATTCTCTTCGGAACAACGTGCTTTCCTCAATGGATGTCGCAATTACTCCCTTAGTTACCATAACCTTAGGATTTGTCTGGCAGTACCTTCCTTAAAATAGGGAAACCTTTAACTGAATATTGGAATAATCTCGTTTTATACTTATGTTCGGGATAATGGCTGCGTGGCTTTTTCGATGTTGATATAGAGTGGTTAGATACTTCTACTCCTTCTAACGTAAGCAACGCTTCTTTTTTATCAATGCCGCCCGCATATCCTGTTAAATTACCGTTAGACCCAACAACCCGATGGCAAGGCACTATAACAGAAAGAGGATTATGCCCTACTGCACCACCTACCGCCTGTGCAGACATACGCGAAAGTCCCCGTCTTGTTGCAATTTGTTTTGCAATATCTCCGTAGGTAATGGTTTTGCCATAAGGAATAGTTTGAAGAATTTCCCAAACTTCCCTCTGGAAATCACTACCTATCAGATGAAGAGGCACTTCCACACAAGGTTCCTCTCCGGAAAATAATGATCAAACCAACACTTTGCTCTACTCAATATCTGAAAAGGTTTGGAGTTAGTCACTTCATAAAAAGATGGATCTATTACAAGGTTTTGAACATTGTTTTCGAAAGAGCCCAATTCCCTCTCGCATGTTTGCGCAGAATTAAAATCCCGAAAAGCGTTTGTCACATCACATGCGTTTTCTGAGCGAGATGCATAGTATTTTTGCCCTAAAAACCACGCACCTGTCAGTCCTTCGTCATCTGCCGAAAGTAGCATTTTCCCTATAGGGGAAGCATAAGTCATCCTGCAATCCACGCTGTGCCTACACCTCAATCGTTTACCTTCAAAGACTGCCGGATGCCCTGTAAAGCACTTACCGTCAGGCGCCCTGCAAGGTAGTCTTTGAATGGTTTTTAGCTAATAAACTGAGAACCACGTTCGTTTTCGATCTTGGCCATTGTTTCAATATTCTGTTTTTCGCTCGAATTGAAAACTGACTCATCAAAATCATCTGCTGCTACGGTTGGGTGATACCAATCTTTAGAGCCAAAGTAAGCTTGCAGATCCTCATTGTTGAACATACGTCCATGTCGAGCGAAAATCTCATTTCGTGCAATGTAGAGCTCATAATTTGTTAGCTCTCTTAATTCACTTTCAGAATACGTGCGCGAGCTACTGTCGGGCAATACGTAATCATCCGTAATAGTAGTTACTTCATTGTTATCAGCATTTTCATCTTCAGGCTGAGCGGCAGCATTCGATTCAGTAAAACTTGCAAGAATAGCAATAATCTCTTGCGTGGTCTGCTCGCTAATTCCCTCAGAAGGCTGACAGGTAAAGGTAATAGTAGAGGCATACCAAAATCCTGGAACTCCACAACGGAGATCAAGATCCATAGTGCTATGCATCGCTGAAGCAGGAACTAGCGCATAACAAGTACCCTCACTCCTGCCATTAACGTTAAGAGTACCCTTTGCCACAATGAACTGTCCCAGATCAGAATAATCACTGCCCTGAACTGCTGTTGGCATAAAGGAAGCATCCGCAACCTTTTCCATGTCTTCTAATGACACAGAGTCAGCTGAACTTGTACTTTGAGCGCGTTGTTCGTATTGTATTACTGCACCATCGCTGCTTGTAAGCTCAACCGTCTCTCCGCGAGCCGTAACTAACTCTTCGGTTAAAGACCAAGAGCTGGGATATTTAAAACTAAAGGTTGGATACGTAATCGAATTTTCTGTCGCAAATTGAGTGGAATACGTATCTGTCAATTCCACGACGATTTCTTGCTGAGAAGAAGTTTGCTCGGGCGAATCTGTCGCTTCTTGAGAGGGCTGACCTACCCCAAAGACAAAAACTGCTAAAACAATCGCAAGAGCAATAAGAGCTACTACAATTCCTGCAATAATAGCTATAGTTTTCCCTTTTACTGATTTGGTAGCCTTTGGATCTTCAGCAGAAAAAGAAACCCCTTGATGAGCTGTCTGTCGTAGAGTTTCCGCCACGGGAAGTTCTGCAGTATCGCCAGGAGTAAAAGGTGATCGGCTCGCCTGACCAGCCTGATACTGCAAGGTTGGTTGATCTGAGATTGGTATACGTGCAGTGGCCTCATCTTGAATCAATCCAGACTGAGGCACGGTAGGAGAATCAGCTACCGAAGAAATGCGACTTGTCTCTTCAACGGAGCGCTCAGCTGCCTGCTCAGCAGCAATAACTTCATCTGCAGAAATCTTATTGGTTGCCCCATCCTCGCTATTTCCTTCAGCTAAATCTCCTTCAGCTAAATCAGGTGAGGGATCATTTGAGTTTGGCAGAGCTTCATCAGAATTGCTTTCATTATTATCCTGATCGTCTGTAGTAGGAGCACCGCAATGAACGCAAAACTTCGCATTTGCCTGTAAAGGTTCTCCGCACTGGGTACAGTATCCAAAAGGAGCACGTTTATCTTCAGAAGTTTCAGACATTACATACCTCACTTGCCAGTATCACAAAGTGACTTTGCCCTTGCCTGCAAGATGGATTTTCTAAACAATCGCATCGTGTCCGATTACGCATAATTCTATACAACAGAACACATCAAGGGCACAAACCTTCTCTATTGTATACGAACCACGCAAGATACTACGCGCCATTACCTGTAAATAGCCGCAGCAAACCAAACCCTAAAATATCCTCTTTTCATAAAAAGATACTGGCTTATTTAAACGATGAAAATCCCTTCATGAGACCATCATTGAGAAGGAAAGTTTCAACTGCCTTATAACCCTGAGGCTTAGAACCTTTTCTTGTAATCAGGCAAATAGGAACAGGGAGCATATCGTTTGGGTCAATTTGTTTCATAACCAATCCCAGTCCCTCTGGAACAATAGCAGGAATTCCTATTACTAAACACATGGCTTTATCTTTAACAAGCGTAAATGCAAAAGAGAAGGGATTTTTTGGTTTATGCAAATGAATATCATACCCCCTGATTTATACATATTAACGATTGAACCAGACCGATCCATGTCGAAATCGTTTGCATAAATCACAGGGAATGATTCTAGATCTTCGCGTGTAACATATTCTCGCTTAAGCGAAGGGTGATTTTCGGTAACAACTGCAGCAGTAGGCATTACTCCCACTCGAACCACATCATAAGCATTTGTATCGGGTTCGCCAAGAGTAACCAGCATATCTGCTTCAAGACTATCGAGTGCTTTAATCCCTTGAGGAAAGGTGGCAATCTGAGTTTCCACTTTTATATCTCGAGTAACAACCTGTAACAGCTTATCGATATTCGCACAAATAGATCTGCTACGCGGAAAGTCTGGAACACAAAGCTTAATTGTTAGAACTTCACGAGGTTGCCGCTGTTCATGATATTCATCAATATAGCTCGCTGCCGAATCAAATGATTTTAAAGCATCGACTGCCTTTGGATAAAACGCTCTACCAAACTCTGTTGGAATTACGCCATTATTTTTCCGAACAAACAACAGCTCATTATTAAGATCTTGTTCCAAGTTACTAATTGCTTTAGAAATAGTCTGTACCGTAACACAGCATTCCTTTGCAGCAGCCGAAAAAGAATTATGTTCGTACGTCGAAACAAAATAGGTAAGTTGACGAATATCCATTCCAAATCCTTGAAAAACTAGCGCATAGATGGTTTTAGTGTACCCATTGCAAACAGCTAACTTTCTTGAAAGATGCGCGCTTCAGACTAAAGTTTAAACAGAATTATCACTTGATATGCGCAAACAAAAGACCACCCTTCGTGTGGCTTATCGCATATTGCTAAATCCCACCACGTTTCACTTCCCCTTCAATTGTTGAGAAAGCTTTAGCGACCTGTCAGGTTGCTGACAGGTTCATTTGAATAATTAAAAGTGAGCAAAGTTAAAAAGGCGGGGAGCAAGATCATGGAACTGATTGCACATTTTATCAATAATTACAGCGATAATTTCATCGTTGCCTTAGCGTTATGGCCACTCGCCTCTGGTGTTATGAGCGTGCCCCTAATCGCACTTCTGTACCATCGCGATGGACGAATGCACCTTAACACGGTTATAGGTGCTTATCTTTCGGTTCTTTATGCCCTTTCACTTGTTTGTTTTACCCTTTATCCTCTTCCCTCAGGTGAAAGTGGGCTAGGCATTACCTACGGTATTGCCCCACAGCTAAATCCTTTTGGTTTTGTGAACGATCTTGCAAAAGATGGTATCGGAGCCATACCTCAAATTATCGCCAACATAGCTTTCTTTGTTCCGCTTGGTTTTATAACAGGAAGATTACTCCGTGCACCTTTATTCCACTCCCTCTTTTTAGGACTAGTTATTTCCCTCCTTATTGAAATAGCACAATTAACGGGACTCTTCTTCCTCTACCCCTATTCCTATCGCACTTTTGATGTATGCGATCTTCTCTGGAATACTTCAGGTACTGCACTGGGATGGGCACTCTATCTTGCCTCCGAAAAAGTACTACCATCCGAATAGTTCAGGAAAAACGCTTACCCATAATCCAGGCTTCGTTCGGCGCGTTGTAGCATTTTGCCTCGATATGACCTTTGTTGTTGCGCTTTCCACTGCAGCAGGGGTCGGAGTGCAAGTTGCCTTTGCCCTTCTTGGATTTGATAGCAGCAACGGAGTAACTGCAGCAACAACGTTTCATTTGTAGTAGGTTGTCTTGCCTTCCTTTTCACTCAAGGAGTATTTCCTTGGTTGCATCATGGCAGCACGTTAGGAGGGAAGTTTGTTCGAATGTCCTTTGAGACAGCGCCTCGGTCCGGAATACTGCGAATGGTATTTTACGGATTACGGCTTGTGGTGATCGCAGGAGCGCTGCAAGTAAGCTTTGTTGCCTTTCCCTTGTTAGCACTCTTCTACATGATCAAGCGCTGTATGCCCTATGATTTGCTCCCTTGCGAGTCAAATTATCAGAAATACAAAGAGCACTTAAAAGCTCACGGACAAAACTCTCCTCAATCAGGCAGTCTCTTTTTATAAGAACTCCCTCACCCGTGTCATGCTTGCCATTTACACGGATACAAAAGAGCAGCACAAGGCGCACACTAACCCAAGCCAAGAGCAAGACCGATAGCGTGAACAATAAACGCCACTACCCAGCAACCACGCATTGCATAATTACTACTCCAATAGCACGCTTGCCGCCTAGTTCGTTTCTTACCGCAGCAATAGCAGCAACACACGGTGTATATAAAAGGGCAAAGACCAAAAACGTAAAAGCAGTCAAAGGAGTAAACATACTTGCTAGGGCAGCACTCGATCCACCCAAAAGAACCGTGAGAGTGCTCACGACGCTTTCTTTTGCCGCAAATCCCGTAATCAATGCCGTTGATGCCTGCCAATCTCCAAAACCAAGTGGCATAAAGATAGGAGCGATGAGACCACCTAATAACGCTAATAAGCTATCAGCAGAATCAGCAACTACATTAAAACGGATATCGAAGGTCTGCAAAAACCAAATTACCACTGAAGCAAGGAAGATAATAGTAAACGCACGAGTAAGGAAATCTTTAGCTTTTTCCCAAACTAAACGAAGCATATTGCCCATTGAGGGAAGACGATAGTTGGGTAGTTCCATTACGAAAGGAACAGGTTCACCTTTAAACATAGTATGCTTGAGAATTAAAGCTACTAAAACGCCAATTACCATACCGAGCAGGAAAGCACGATCATTACTAAGGCCCCTTGTTCGGGAAAAAATGCTGCCGTAAAAAGCGCATAAATAGGTAATTTAGCCGAACAGCTCATAAAGGGAGTGAGCATTACGGTCATGGTACGGTCCCGCTCAGACGGCAACGTACGTGTTGCCATAATGGCAGGAACCGAACATCCAAACCCAAGGAGCATCGGTACAAAGCTACGCCCAGAAAGACCGAGTTTTCGAAGTAGCTTATCCATCACAAAGGCAACACGTGCCATATATCCTGAATCTTCCAATAAGGACAGGAAAAAGAACAGTACTACGATAATAGGCAGGAAGCTTAAAACGCTTCCCACTCCCGCAAACACTCCATCAATAATAAGGGAATGAACTACTGGATTTACCTCCCATAAGGTAAGTCTTGATCAACAAGCTCAGTTAACCATCCGATACCTTGTTCCAATAAGTCAGATAAGCCTTGACCTAAGACACCAAAGGTAAGCCAAAATACCACTGCCATTATGCCTATAAATACAGGCAGCGCTGTATATTTACCGGTCAAAATGCGGTCAGCTGCTTGGCTGCGTTTATGTTCCTTACTTTCATGAGGCTTTACTACTGTTGAAGCACATACGGTTTCGATAAAACTGAATCGCATATCAGCAAGAGCAGCCATGCGATCGCTACCCGATTCTTCTTCCATTTGAGAAACCACATGTTCAATGGCATCTTTTTCGTTTATGTCCAACCCTAAAGCATCGCGGACGAGATTATCATCTTCAACAAGCTTCGTAGCGGCAAAACGAAGAGGAATACCCGCTCGTTGGGCATGGTCTTCGATCAAGCGGGAAATCCCATGAATACAACGATGAAGTGCTCCTTTATCGGGTCCATCTGCCGGACAAAAATCCAAACGCCCAGGCCGTTCTTGATAGCGCGCAATATGAAGTGCATGTTCGACTAATTCAGTAATGCCTTCATTCTTAGCAGCCGAAATGGGAACAACAGGAATGCCTAGCTGACGTTCAAGACCATTAATATCGATTGATCCCCCATTTGCTGCTACTTCATCCATCATGTTAAGCGCCAGTACCATAGGAATATCCAATTCCATAAGCTGCAAGGTGAGGTACAAATTACGCTCAATATTGGTAGCGTCAACAATATTGATTATTGCATTGGGTTTTTCCTGAAGAATAAACTCTCGCGTAACTACCTCCTCTCCCGTGTAAGGGGAAAGAGAATAGATACCAGGAAGATCTGTAATCAAGGTATTCTCATGTCCGCGAATAACCCCGTCTTTTCTTCCTACCGTAACACCAGGAAAATTGCCAACATGTTGATTAGAGCCAGTAAGCTGATTAAACAGTGTTGTTTTACCGCAATTCTGATTACCCGCCAATGCGAAGGTAAGAGTCTTGTTGGCAGGCAGCGGATGACCCTCTCCTCGAGGATGAAATATGCCCGCCTCACCCGTACCAGGATGAGGGCTCGAAGAAAGCTTAGGATTAGGACGAGGAATATTGTGCGCATCGTGGACATTTTCAAGCTCGATAAACGATGCATCGTCATTGCGCAAGGTAAGCTCATAACCACGAAGTCTCAGCTCAAGCGGATCGCCCATAGGCGCGCGCTTTACTAACATAACCTCCGTCCCCGGAGTGAGACCCATATCTAAAATATGCTTACGGAGCGAAACGTCGGTACACTTAACTGCCGATATCACCGCATCTTTTCCGGGCTCTAACCTATCGAGAGTTGCTGCTGTTTTATTTATTGATTCTTGAGTTGCCTGATTTACCATGCAAACACACCGCTCTGCACGCAAAGCCTCCTTCGTCTTTTCAAGCATTCATTGTAACCAAGCATTGGCCTTTACGTTGGCATAACTGTCAAACCGTTTGTAAACGTTATCGACTTAGAGATAAAGGGGTAAAGAATAGGGTGTCCCTATTATTGGACAGCTATAAGTCCTTATTTTTCTAGACTACAGCTAAAGCAGCAATAAAACTCAACCAAAAAAAGATAGATGCCGCCACAAAAAGGCAGCTCTTCTACCAGAAAGGAGTACGGTATGTTCGCTCTTAAAGAATCTCCCATGAAAATGCTCTACGGCAACACAAATAATGCAGCTACCATCCCAGACAACATACCTATTCCTCAAAATCTCAATAATGCCCTTAATGCACTATCCTGCCCTGAACCAATCCTTCCTCACAAACGAACTTTCATTAGTGCTCTAAACAGTGGTCCATTTTATGAAAATGGACATTTAATTCTCGGTAATTCATTCAACAGAAGCGCCGATAAAACCACCGATGTTTGGAATGAGCGAATCTTCAAAAGGCTGCCTGGAACTTACCTAGTAGATATCCAACGTATCTGGGAAGGATATGACGGCAGATGGGTCAATGAAGCGCCCCTCTTATTGCGATTCGAAACCATTGATGTTGTTCTTGCTCCCCATCACGACAACGAGAATATAAATGTGTGGACAGGATATCTCGACACAAATGCTCCTGTTTATGAAGCAAGAAATAATTCAGCCGAAAACAAACAAGCCAATGAAAACTCATGTCTTCACTGGCTTGCCTATCGCAGGATAAAGGGGCTCGTTGGAAAGCAAGTACAAAGCATTCATATGCTCTCGATTACGAAAACCACTGAAAAGTCGCCTTGTGAAAAAATAAATTCACAACGTTGTCTCTTTAATCTTTCACTCAATGACGGACGCACCTACACCTTCATTAATAAACAAGGAGCAATAACTCTATGTGTCTAGCATCTAGTGTCTAGTGTCTAGCATCCGTCAATCAGCGATTGTAGATACGCTTTATAGTCATCAACTAAGTTTTGAGGACCAATAATGCGTACCGCTCCATCAAGGCCCGCAATCCAGCCAAAGAATTGCGGGCTCACTCTAACAGAAACCTTTGCCTTTGCATAAGCACCCTCAGGAATTAATTCAGCATGGGAACCAAAGCGATCAGTGATGATTTCGACCTTATCATCTTGAACAGCTAACAAAGCTACCGTTTGGGGCCCATCGAATCGACCAAAATATTCATACGTGTCTTATTGAAAGAAAATTGAGCAATCGATTCGTTTCTCGTTGCATCTTCGGTGCTAATAGCCAAGTGATCCATTCGGTCAATACGATATTCATTAAACCTTCCATGCGTATCGCTCCAGCACGTTACATAGTAGTAACCGCCATCATAGGAAACTCCAACAGGCGTCACAACATACCGTCTACCTCCATGTGCTGGATGACGTTTTCCGTCGATTCCGTAATGAAGATATTGAAAAGTGATCTTTTTTCGTTTTCGAATAGCGCTATGGATAATATCAACCGCTTCGAAAACACACTCTGTTTTTGAGCGGATTCTTCCCTCAACGTGAATGCTACGGTCAAGTTTTTCCTGCTGACTTAAACTTGCCAAAGATTTGATATTTGCAAGCAAAATATTAGCTTGGCGTACCGTTAAGAACTTACTCGAAGCAACCGCATCAACCATCAGCATTAATTCCGATAGCGTAAAATCCCGATGCTCAATCGCATACTCAACTGGGTTGCGCTGATATGTTTTAATATCCAGCCCAAATTCGCGAAGTATCTCAAGATCACGGTAAATACTTTTTCGCTCTGCAGCTATTCCTTCTTCCGCTAAGCGTTGAATGATTTCTGCCATTGACAGACCATGGTCAGCATCTGTCTCCTCTTCCAACATCCGCTGGATGCAAAGAAGCTTCAACTTCGAATTTTTGTTGGCAGCCATACCCCATCACCTTATTCTATGGGAGATTCAATTTATTCTTAAAGTATATCTATTGATTAGGGGTTTTAAAAGTGGCTGTACCATATATAGGTCAACTCTGAAGGCTTTATTAACCGTTTAATCAAGCCCTTCAAAGGGTTGTTTTTCTATCGAATTAAACTCTGATTTCGAAGAATCTCAGAGATGACTAAATGATTCAACTGCGGTGTCGCCTAACATTTCTGCCACACCTCTACCCTGCTCGCAATACTGTTTCAGCACTTCACGACCTGCATCCGTCAAACCGATGCGTCGATCACGTAACTTATGCATTACCTCACGCAAATCCTCTGGGAAAGGTGCAAGGAAGTTAAGGGTCTGTTGAGTTTTAGGGTGAGTAAACTCAATGAAATAGGAATGCAAAAATTGCCTATGAAGACCCAGATTGTCCGCTTTACCTGGCGTTCCGTAGGTGGGATCACCCACACACCAATGCTTAATATATTCCATATGGACACGAATCTGGTGCGTACGTCCTGAATACAATTTACACTCAATAGGGAGAAACCATTATCCTTGTTTCCCGATTCAAAACGCTCTAGAACCTTAAAGGTTGTCACCGAGGAACGTGCCTGTGGTTTGTCTGAAACCTGCATGCGCAAGCGATTTTTGTCACTGCGGAAAATAGGTGCGTCAATCAGCCCCGTATCACTTGCGATATTGCCATGAACCAAGCATAAATATCGTCTGTTTACATTTCGAGAGCGAATTTCATCTTGAAGTTCAAAACCCACTTCGTCGTTTTTGCAATAAGCATAAGTCCACTGGTATCACCATCCAAACGATGGACAATGCCTGGACGATCATCTCCTTGAATATGCGCGAGATTATCGCGTCCATACCGCGCGATTAAGGCATTCGAAAGCGTTCCATCGGGATGCCCTGGAGAAGGATGGCAAATTAGTCCTGCCTGTTTATTTATAACTGCCAAATCTTCATCATCGTAATAAACATCCAAGGGGATATTTTGAGGCTCCAAAAATATGCGATCATTCGCTTCATACTCTTCATAAACGATAAAATCGCCCGTATGGACAAGGGTTTTTTTATTTGGAGTCTGTCCACCAACAAACACTTTTCCCGCTTC
>ENA-OQDF01000316-OQDF01000316.1-human-gut-metagenome-genome-assembly--contig:-NODE-316-length-19810-cov-3.089366_pt1 | contig 19810 bp, 27 predicted proteins | sample MGYA00242769_ERZ504597 | MGnify/ENA primary metagenome ERZ504597 (study PRJEB26092, sample SAMD00036305) | human gut metagenome | host: Homo sapiens | study: EMG produced TPA metagenomics assembly of...
AAAAACAGAAACTGCATCTGTGGAGAAAACGGGATATCCAGAAACGCTGTGAGCATCAGGCACACAGAAAAGGAATGCGGGTATCCAGAGTCTGCGCATGGAATACGAGCAGGCTTGCATACGATGGCTCCGGAAGTGTGTCCCGTGACCTGAAAAATCACAGTCTTTGTGTATTCCAGACAGGAAAAAGATATAACTGTGACCTGTCGGCATCGTATAATATCGGAGCAAGATATTTTATCAGAGAACTTTTAAAATCCCTTCCGGTAACGGAAAGGTCTTTGCTGGAGGCACAAGTCCCTCCGGTAAAGCGTAGAACCTCATGTGTTTATGCAGATCTGAAAGAACTTCATTTACAAATGGAAATCTTAAAGGCAGCATAAATGCAGGCAGATATACAGTGGACTACCTGCAATGTGGGAACCTGCCATATCTGGCATGGAAAAATGCGCATAACTGCGCTGGCCTAAGTTACAGGCGTATCCGCCGATATTTAGTCTGACGCTTAAAGCGTCTGGAAGCACGCGACTTCAGTCGTGTGAGGATAAAGTTTTTAATTCACGGTATTTTTGTTTCTGATGAAATGCAGTCATGTGGTATAGGTAAACTTTTATTAGATTATATCAAGAATAAAAAGTTAGATTACGATTAAATGTATACCAGAAAAATACCAGAGCTCTCTCTTTTTACCAAAGAGAAGAGTTTAATATCCAATGCGAAGGATTCGATGGTGCTACTGGTGAAAAAGAATATCCAATGTTGTGGCAGCAGAAATAGAAAGCGATTTTGGGGAGAATTCCCATGGATATTGCCAATATGGTACTGTTTCTTTGCTCTGAAAAAGCGGGCTTTATCACAGGTGAAAACATCTGTATTGACGGTGGTATGACAAAACAAATGATTTATCATGGCGATTGTGGGTGGAGATTTGACATCTAAGTCATGTATTAGAAACACAGAATGTACAAAAGGAGAAGAACTATGAAATTTAAGATGATTCATGAAAATTACAATGTATCAGATCTGGACCGATCTATTAAATTTTACAACGAGGCCCTTGATCTGCACGAGGTGAGAAGAAAAACTACCGATGATTTTATTATTGTGTATCTGAGCAACGATGTAAGTGATTTTGAGTTGGAACTTACCTGGCTTAAAGATCATCCACAGCCATATAATCTGGGTGAATGTGAATTCCACCTGGCATTTAAGGCGGAGGATTATGAGGCAGCGTATAAGAAGCACAAAGAGATGGGATGTATTTGCTTCGAAAATGAAGCGATGGGAATCTATTTCATTGTAGATCCAGATGGATACTGGCTTGAGATTCTGCCGTAAAGCTGGCTGGGAAATCGAAGAAATCATGTTGATCAGATTTTCAGAGGACTTTAAGGTGGTGTGTTATCATGAGAACTATAGGTAATATCCTTTGGTTTATATTTGGAGGATTGCTGGGTGGACTGGCATGGGTTTTTGCAGGATGCATATGGTGTATTACAATTATTGGAATTCCGGTAGCCTGCAATGCTTTAAATTTGCAACGTTGGCATTCTGGCCGTTTGGAAAAGAAATCGTGTATGGAAATGGTATGTTTTCATTCTTGGTAAATCTCATATGGATTGTATTTTTTGGTTGGGAAATGGCGCTTGGAAATCTGATAGTTGGTTGTATATGGTGTATTACGATAGTTGGAATTCCGTTTGGAAAGCAGTTTTTCAAGATGGCAAGACTTTCTTTCATGCCATTTGGTGCCAGTGTGATAGGGTAGAATACAAAAATTTAAGGAGTCATTTGAGAGAATGATTCAAATGCTATTGGGAATCATAAGTAAAGTTATTAATACATAATTAAGAAAAAACAATAGTATTTGTAAGGCGTCAGTGGAGTATTCTACTGGCGTTTTTATTTAACATATTGGATTTACGAAGAATGCCTATCAAAGCGAAAAATTGTTAGAACAAGCTGAAATTCCAGAATCTTATTTATGACAAGTGCATTACAAGCACTTGCTGCAAAGCAGATTGAAGTAGAAACAAGAAAACAGCAGAGCCACGAACAGAAGAGTGGAAGAAAGCATTATGAATTTTCCTTATAATTATATGTATTTCGAAGAATTGCTTCCGGAAAGTTTTTCCACCGAATTATGAATCTGTGTAGTATAATTAATAATAACAGTATATTCTGACTTACATTGTTGTAAATAGGAATGATACATAACAAGGAGATGGGTTTAATGTTAAAAAATGGGATATACGAACAGATTGTTAATACGAGAATAAATAAAGAACTGCAGCAGCTTGATCGTGAAAAATATGATATAGAATTAGAAAAGCTTGATGGAGAGGATGCAAGACGTATTCTTACCATATACATATCATATGTCATAAATCAGGCTTTGCAATACTTAAGAGACAGTTTCCCGTCATCTAAAGAAAATGAATCGTTACTGGCACAAATTCGCTTATGTAATGAAATCGTTCAGGAAATAGCAGAGCATACGAATGAACCTGAATTTGAGGATAATATCATTCTTGAAAAAGGAGAAGTATTGACCTCATTATATGAAAAAATGAATTCAGCAAGAAGCATTAATACAATCAAAGCTGTGCATCCGGAAACGTCAATTATAGAGAATGCCTTGTTTACAGGATCTAAAAATGAGCCAAGTATGCTTTCGGAATTGAAGAAAGAAATCTTGTCCTCTGATTCTATTGATCTTTTGGTTTCATTTATTAAGTGGAGTGCAATACGTCCACTTCTTGTGGAATTGACTGCATTCACGAAACGAGAGGGTGTTCGTTTACGTGTGATTGCAACGACTTATACACAGGCTACAGATTATAAAGCGATTGTTGCTCTTGCAGAGCTTCCAAATACGAAAGTGAAGATTAATTATGAAACGAATCATGCACGTATGCATGCAAAATCTTATTTGTTTAAAAGAGACACTGGATTTTCAACTGCATATATTGGCTCATCAAATCTTTCAAATCCAGCTTTGACTGGGGGATTGGAGTGGAATGTGAAGGTGACTGAGAAAGAGTCATTTGATATTGTGAAAAAGTTTTCGGTTTCCTTTGAGAGCTACTGGAATGATGCCTCTTTTGAAACCTTTGACCCTGAAAACCCAGACTGTCATGAAAAGCTGAAAAAAGAATTAACGAGGGCTGCATTTGATAGAAAGTCAAAACGTAGTCTTCAGGTTTCGATTCGACCATATGCATATCAGCAGGAAATTTTGGATAATCTTGCTGCAGAACGAGAAGTATACGGACATTATCGTAATCTGGTTTCTGCAGCGACAGGTGTTGGAAAAACAATTATTGCGGCATTTGATTATAAAGCTTTTAAGGAGAAGAACCCAAGAGCACGCTTGTTATTTGTGGCTCACAGAAAGGAGATTCTCGAACAGAGCATTCAGAAATTCCAGGAAGTTTTGAATGACTTTAATTTTGGTGAGTTGTACGTAGATGGTTATAAACCAACGGATATTGAGCATCTGTTTATCAGTATCCAGTCATTCAATTCTGCAAAGCTTTCTCAGTGGACAAGCAAGGACTATTATGACTTTATCATAGTGGATGAATTCCACCATGCAGCAGCTGATTCTTATCAGGAATTACTGGCATACTATGAGCCGAAGATTCTATTAGGATTGACTGCTACTCCTGACCGAATGGATGGTAAGGATATCTTGAAGTATTTTGATGGACGTATTGCATCAAAATTACTGTTGGGTGAAGCGATTGATCGAAATCTGTTAAGTTCTTTTCAGTATTTTGGTGTAACAGATGACACAGATTATAGGAATTCAATGACGCGTGGTAAATATGATGTGTCAGAGCTGGAAAAAGTATATACGGCAGATACAAGACGTTGCGCTTTGATTTTAAACAGTGTGAAAAATATGTGAACAGATATTTCGTCTGTGAAAGGTCTTGGATTTTGTGTCAGTGTTGCTCACGCAAATTACATGGCAAAATATTTTAATGATAAAGGAATCCCGTCCATTGCATTATCTTCGAAAAGTGCAGACGATATTCGAAATGATGCAAAAACAGATTTGTTAAGTGGAAAGATAAACTTTATTTTCGTTGTGGATTTGTATAATGAGGGCGTGGATATCCCGGCTATAGACACCGTCTTATTCTTGAGGCCAACAGAAAGTGCGACTGTATTTTTACAGCAGCTTGGACGAGGGCTACGTTTAAGTCCAGGGAAAGATTGCCTTACGGTTCTTGATTTTATTGGCCAGGCAAACAAAAAGTATAATTTTGCAATGAAGTTTGAGGCAATTGTAGGGAAAGGTCGAAAATCCATTCGCAAACAAGTGGAGGATGGATTCAGCAATCTGCCAAGAGGTTGCTATATCGAACTTGAAAAGTATGCAAAAGAATATATTCTGGAGAACCTGAAGCAGACAGATAATAACAAAAGAGCACTGATTGAAATGGTGAGAACTTTTGAAGAAGATACCGGATTACCGCTTAATCTGGAAAACTTTTTGCTGGAATATAATATGTCTCTGTATGATTTCTATCAGAATACAGGTGCCAGATCTTTGTTCCGCTTAAAAAGTGGGCAGGCATTATTGAAGATGACAGAGATGTAGATGATAAAATTTACAGTATGATGACCGGATTTTTCCATGTGAACTCAGCCAGACTACTGGATTATTGGATCAGATATATTGACGGTAATAAAGTTGCAAATAGCGAAGAAGAACGCATCATGCGAAATATGCTTTATTATACATTTTATAAAAAGAATCCGGCTAAATGCGGTTTCCAAAGTATCGATGAAGGAATTGAGTCAGTCCTAAAGGAAACTTTTGTAAGAGATGAAGTTCTGCAGATTTTGAAATACAATCGTAAGCATATCAGTTTTGTTGCTGGGAGAAATGAATACTCTTATCTTTGTCCTCTGGATTTACACTGCCGTTATAACACAAATCAGATTATGGCTGCATTTGGATTATTTACAGAGACAGAATCACCGGAATTCAGAGAAGGTGTAAAACGTTTTGAAGATAAAAAAACAGATATCTTTTTTATTAATCTGAACAAATCAGAGAAAGATTTCTCTCCATCTACTATGTATGAGGATTATGCAATTAACGATAAGCTCTTTCATTGGCAAAGCCAAAGTCAGGATAGGCAAGCGAGTGCAAAAATACAGAGATATATTAATCACAAGAATACAGGTGATATCATATCATTATTTGTTCGTGAATTTAAAAGGCTTGGTGCATATACAGCACCATATACTTTTTTAGGAAATGCAGATTATGTGAAGCATGAAGGAGAGAGACCTGTCAGTTTCGTATGGAAGCTGCATAATTCGATTCCTGCGGATATGCTTCCAAAGGCAAACAAGAGCATTGCTTTGTAATTCTATGTGATTAGAAATAAAAAGATGTGCGTACTCTCTTGACAAATTCGGGAACAGGAAAGATATATGCATCCGCACTTGCTATGCGTGAGCTTGGTTTCAAAAGAGTGTTGTTTCTGGTTCATCGTGTGACACTTGCGAAGCAGGCTAAAAAATCTTTTGAAAAAGTTTTTTGATAAGAAAAGTGACAATGGGATTGGTGGGAGCCAGAAATGCCCGGAAAGAAGATAATCGCGGACGTATGCAGCCGATCACGAAAGTAACGATGAAAATGCATCATCCAGTGAGAGAAGATTTATTAAGGTATTTACAGTCAAATATTACAGCATAAATGATTTGAGGTACGAAACAAATGAAGACAATAAAAGTAGTTGCAGCAGTTATCTGCGACAATATGAAAGAAAAGAATAAAATTTTTGCAACGGCTCGTGGTTACGGTGAGCTGAAAGGCGGATGGGAGTTTCCTGGAGGAAAAATCGAAGCAGGTGAAACACCTCAGGAAGCATTAAAGCGAGAAATCATGGAAGAACTGGATACAGAAATTAAGGTAGGGGATTTGATTGACACTATAGAGTATGACTATCCCACTTTTCACCTTTCCATGGATTGCTTCTGGGCAGAGGTCACAGCCGGTCACCTGGAACTAAAAGAAGCGGAAGCTGCAAAATGGCTTACGAAGGATCAACTGGACAGCGTTGCCTGGTTACCGGCAGATGTAACTTTGATAGAGAAAATTCGAAGGAACATGGAGAACTGATTTTTAATATTATTTTCAGAGGAATAGTTATGATATACACAGTAAAACGAATTGAGGAAGACCTGGACTTCGGTTGTGAAGAGCGACCGAAAGGCATGCCAGTAATGGCAATAGTGACGCTTACGAATCTTCGGGCGAAGAAATAAGGATAAAAGCAGAGGATGCCATGCTCTATGAATACAACATCAATGAAGGGGACAAGGTTTGCCTTAATGTGAATAACAAGTTGGAAAAAGCAAAATAAAAATTAGTTGTTATACACTTTTGAGATAGAGGTGATGTGTTTGGAACAGACAAAAGTGGCAGAGTGGATTATATCAGGCAATCCAGAACAATATAATGTAGTAGATGCATTTCATAATTTGCATAGAGTGGACTGGGCACAAAAAGCAAACATGACGGTTGGTGATATAGTTTATATTTATATATCAGGAAATGTAAAGGCAATTAAATTTAAGTGCAGGGTAAACAAGGCTAATCTTGACGAACCGGATATTGATGATCGAGAATATGATTTTTCAGGTCAGTTTGATGGTACGGCTGGCCGCTATATGGAATTAGAGTTAATTGAAGAGTATGCGGGCGATGAATATTCTAGGGAAGAATTGATAAAACATGGATTTAGGTCACCACAAGGCCGATACGTATGCCAGAGTCGGTTAAACAATATTTAGAATCAATAGGTGGATTTGAGCATAAATATCCAGTAAATACGGCTGTATGGATTGCGACAGCACTACTTGCAGCAGAAGCATTTGATAATAATCCGGCATGCAGCAAAAGGATATGTATTTTAAACAAACAGTAATTGTACAGCGTGCACAAGAGTTGGCAGAAAGAAGTGTGGCAAATGCTCGTTGTTCGCAGTGGTGCTGTGCGGACAAAGCTTACCTTGCAATTAGTATGCTGTGAAAATTCCTATAAATGATATAATGTTTGTAGATATAACTAGTCAATGTCGCCTGCTATGCGACTTCAAAGTTAGAAAAGTATGGTATTTTAAGATTAAGAAGTAGGCAAGAGTTGCCTGAAATTTTGGAGTGGTTTCAATTACCAGAAAAAATTCCAATTATTATGATAATTAAGAATTATAAAAGGCGGTACGGTTATGGCAGATAAAAAGTTAATTGATGAGGTAGGAAAATACATAGATAAATACTACGAACCGGTAAAAGATGATATCAAAATGGATAAAGAAATGAAATCCATTTTGATAAAATTACAAAATTCCGGAAGAAGAGAGCCGAAGAAAAGGCTTTGCAGGAAGAGCCGGTAAAAGAAAGCAGTTTGTCAGAAGAAGCATTACCAGAAGAATTTGATGTTTCAACGATGCAGAAGACAAAAATACAAAAAGGTATGTCTTCTACGATGTCAGTAAACAGAAACATTGATAATCTGATGAATCAGCTGGAGGAAACATTTTCACAGAGATTACTCCGAATGATTGATGAGCGTGGTATGACTGATTCAGAAGCATATACAAAGGCATATGTGGATCGTCGTCATTTTTCGAAAATTCGTAAAGATGTCAATTATGTTCCTAACAAGAAAACTGTATTGGCTTTTACAATCGCTTTGGAATTATCACTGGATGAAGCAAAAGATTTACTGGCAAGTGCTGGTTTTGCATTATCCAGAAGTTCAAAAACAGATATTATCGTGGCATATTTCTTGCAGAATAAGATTTATGATATGTTTGAAATCAATGATGTGCTGGATGCGTATGGACAACCAGTGTTTTAACAAAATATTTTGGTGCAATGTCACCTGACAGGCGACCAACCCAGTTGGTTCTGTAGATAAAATGTGATTAACAACAAATATCAGAGGAGGAAATCCCACAAGGGGATACCATGATGCTTGAAAACAAGCCAGTAAGGAGGAAATCACATGAATACAGAATTAACTGAGTTGGTTTTTATTTTGGACAGAAGTGGATCAATGGGTGGTTTGGAAAGTGATACGATAGGTGGTTTTAATGGTATGATTGCAAAACAAAAGGCACAGGAAAAGAAAGTGAATGTGACTACTATTTATTTGATGATGAAGTAGATATCATTCATGACAGATTTCCGGTGGAGATCATCGAACCACTTACAGAAAAAGAATACTTTGTGCGTGGCTGTACCGCTTTATTAGATGCAGTTGGAACAGCGATTGAGAAAATGGAAAATGTACAGAAACATCTTCCGGAGGATTACAGGGCAGGAAAAATCATATTTGTTATTACTACAGATGGATTAGAAAATTCCAGTGAGCATTTCACACAGGAGCAGATTAGGAGAAAGATAGAAGCAAAGAAAGAGTGCGGATGGGAGTTCCTGTTTCTGGGTGCGAATATTGATGCAGGAAGAGAAGCAGAGAAGATAGGGATTGCCAGAAACAGATCTGTAACATATGAAAATGATTCCAAGGGCGTTGAATTAAACTTTAAAGCTGTAGGAAGAGCAATTTCAAAAGCTGTTGAAAGTGATGCAATGATGGATTTTATGGATGATCATTGGGCAGATGAGATTCAGGCATACAAAGAAGGGAAAAAATAGTGGAAGATGTTAAAAGCGAAAAAATTGAATATCTGTTTCTTGATATAGAGTGGAATCAGGCACCAGGAACATCTGATCTGGATGGGCGGGAGGCAATTCAGATAGGGGTAGTAGCTGCTGATAAACAAATACAAAAAGTAAAAACATTTTCTAAGGCGATCAGATTAAGTGATCCAAAACTATTTAATAAAAAAACGGAAATCCTATCGCATACACCATTAGCAAATATTATGCAAGGCAACGAGGAAAAAGCAGTACTTGAAAAGTTTGCACAATCTTTTCCACAATATTGTCATTTAATAGTGTGGAGTAGAGATGCTTATGAGTTATTCCTGAGAGATATGAGAAAATATGGTATTACGATAAAAAGGCACAGAGTAGTGGTTCTACAAGACGTTTTGGGAGTAATTGCCGGTAGTGGTAATAATCAGATTGGATTTGAAAATGCATTGATATGTTCTGGTGTTGAGTATGTTCCAAATTATCTTCATTATGCGAAACATGATGCTAATTATCTCTATCAGCTTTTTTATCAATGCTTTCAACAATATAGTGGCGTGACAGCTACAGAGAACTGTTTTGCAAATGATGCTACGAGAAGGTTACACACAGAGAGCTGTCGATATGTGCAAAGTATGTCGGCAGAAAGGAAAGTGGTAGTTCCTAAAAGTATGATTTTCAGAGGGTATACAGTGTGTAAGTGTTGTGGTAAGAAGCAAAACTGGAAACGATTGGAGTGGGAATTTAGTAGTATACAAAAAGCAAAAAACAAGAAAAATAGAGAAAATCTAAAACAGCTTCCACCTACGGAAGGTAATATAGAAAAAATTTGCAAATGGTTCCAATTATCTTATAGTGTCAGTAGTAATGCTGTATTTGTAAGGACAGCCTTTTCAAGATGGATTGTTTATCTGCAGGAAGATAAGGTAAAAGAACTATTTCATGAGAATTACAGAACCAATAAATCTCAATATTTCAAAAACAGAAAATGAAATGTACAGAAGGATACCATAAACAAAAGCTGACATCAGAGAATTTTTTGAGGTGATCCAGTATATAAAATATCATGACGCAGGGACTGTGAAACGTATGTCGAAGAAAAGCAGATTGGAAAAACTACTGGAAATGGTAGAGATGGAATTGAAAATGAAAAATACGGAGGAAAAAGATTATGGCTATGACAACATGCCCGAATTGCGGCGAACAAATATCGGATAAGGCGAAAAAATGCGTACATTGTGGTGCAATTCTGGTTCCAGAAGAAAAGAAATACTGTCCTGACTGCGGGGCAGAACTGGAAGAAGGAATGGATACATGTCCGAAATGTGGTTGCCCGATAGAAAACATTATTGAGACAGAAAAAACTCCACAACAGGTAGAAGTAACCGGTGTGAAGATAACAAAAAAATCAAAGAAAATAATTGTGATTGCAACGATAGCAGTTATTGTTGCGGCAATCATCACAGCCATTGGAGTACAGACACATAAAAAGAATGTCGCAACAAAGGCGGCGGCAGAGGCACAGAAGCAGAGCGAGGAATACGGTACCAATCTGAATATGGCAGCATATGCTATGCTTTCTGGTGCCAGTGATGCTGAAACCTGCGGCAATCTGATTAAACAGGTTTGGTACAATGCAATTTGTGAGAAAAGTGACAGCAAAACAGATAAATACACAAAACCCAAGGGATACTATGTGTCTGATTTTAATGATGCACTGCAAAATCTGTTCTCAGATAGCAGTTTCAGCAGTCAGATAGCTGATATCAATGACAACAAGGATACTGTCAATTCTTTGATGAAGAAATTAAAGAATCCCCCGGAAGAATATAAGGACGCTTATGAATCGCTCTCAAAATTGTATGATGCGTATATATCATTGACGAATCTTGCAACAGATCCAACAGGAAGTCTGCAGACCTATTCACAGAATTTCAATGATGCAGATAACGAGACCCTGAACTGTTATAATGCACTGAAAATGTATTTGGAAGAATAGTTAGAATGTAAACTATTTAAAAATAAAAAATTGAATAATAGGGAAAAATCACTCGAACGCCATTTTTTAATATCCAAAATAATGATCGTATGCTATAATAATATGTGTAACACAGGAAGTGAAAAGTACGTATATAATGAGGTATCAGGTATGGCAGTATCTTATAAAAAACTTTTTAAAATGCTAATAGATAGGGATATGAAAAAGAAAGATCTAAGAGCATTGACGGGGATTAGTAGCAATACAATAACAAAGTTGGCTAATAATGAAAATGTTACTATGGAAGTAATTGAAAAGATTTGTCTTGGTATGAGATGCACCATCGATGAGGTTGTAGATTTTATTCCTGATGATCAGTTGATGCGAATCTGAGAAAAAGGGCGAATAGAGAGGTTTTACATGGAATACCCAAATTATAGTGCAGGATTGATTTCCCAATCATTCTGGTTTGTTGAAATGAAGAAGGTCATCAAGCTTATTGACGATGGAAAGTCCGAAGAAGAAATAAAAAAATGTGTATAGACGAAAATCTTTTTGGTGCGGCAAAAGAGTATCGAGCCAAAAGGATATATGGATACATTTGGAATAGAGCAAAAAGATTGGATAAGACATTGATTGACTTGTTTTGTACTTCTGACTTGGCAACCCAAAAGGTAATCAATTTGATTGCTATTCTCAGGTCAGACCGATTGTTCTTTGAATTTATGTTTGAAGTGTACCGTGAAAAAAATATACTTGGTATTCCAGTAATCGAAGACGCAGATGTAAATATTTTTTCAAGAATAAAGAAATTCAAAGTGAAGATATTGCAGCTTGGACAGATGGTACAAAACGCAGGCTTCGCTCAATATATTTTAACTATTTGACTGATGCAAACCTTTTAACGGCTGTTGAGAAGAAGAAAACCATAACGCCACCAATTCTTGATATTGCTTTAGAGCGTTATCTTGAAGCGTGTGGAGAGAGTGCAATGATTAAAGCAATTACGGGGGTGGACTAAATGATGTCGCTTGATGAACGATTAGATAAAGCAGAAGAAATGATACAAAAACCCTCGTTTAGAGAGAACAAAGGGTTAGGTAATGAAGTCGGATACTATATCTTTGATTATCCGGCTGAAAAAGAATTGTATATCCGTGAGAGGATAGAATACATCAAGAAAAAAAGTGAAAACTCAGATGATGATTTCAAAGTTGTAGTGTTTGACCTTTACGACATTATGATTGATATTCTTATCAAAAAGGATATTTAGAAAAGTGTTATCAGTTGAAAAGACAAAAGGCTTTGAGAGAGTATCAAAATCCATCAGCAATATGCTGAGGATAACATCATCAGACAGTCTGATAGTGAATCATATCAGGGATAATACGCCGGAGAAAGCGGTTGTGTTTATTACTGGTATTGGAAAGTGCTATCCGATATTGCGTTCACATACGGTACTGAATAATTTACATCAGGTCATAGATAATGTTCCGGTAGTGCTGTTTTATCCGGGCAATTATGACGGTCAGGAACTGGTGCTGTTTGGAGAGATAAAGGACGATAACTATTACAGAGCATTCAAGCTCGTGGATTAAGAGGAGAGGGAATATGATTATCAAGAATATGTTTTCAAAGCCTATCAACAGAGATATTAAAGGCGTAATCAAGGTTGGACAAGATGACGATGTAAATATTAAGCAGGAGCTTGAAGAATATGTAGTGACAAGGGAACTTCAGAAACATTTTTCTGATTTCTTCGCAAGCTACAAAAGAGGAATTACCGGAAACACGGACAAGATGGGCGTGTGGATTTCTGGTTTCTTTGGAAGTGGTAAATCTCACTTCTTGAAGATTTTATCCTATCTCCTTGAAAATAAAGAAGTTGGCGGTAAGAAAGCGATTGACTATTTCGTAGATGATAATAAGATCTTTGACCAGATGGTACTTGCAGATATGAAACTGGCAGGTACGATTCCAACTGATGTTGTCCTTTTCAATATTGACTCCAAAAGCGAAGTGAATGGTAAGCAGTCTAAGGTTGCCATTGTTTCCGTATTGCAGAATGTGTTCAATGAAATGCAGGGATTTAGTGGTTCTAATCCGTTCCTTGCAGATTTGGAACGTAAGTTGACGGAAGAAGGAAAGTACGATTTATTCAAAGAAAAATTTGAAGATAGCTTTGGTTCAACTTGGGAAGAATCACGCAGCGACTTTGATTTATTCAGGACGATGTGGTAGAAGTCCTTGATGAAATTGACTTTATGAGCGTTGAAGCAGGCAGAAACTGGTGCGAGAAAGCTACCGGAGAATATGCATATAAGGTTGAGGATTTCGCCAGACTTGTTAAGAAATATCTTGACAAAAAAGAAAGCAATCATCATATCGTATTCCTGATTGATGAGATTGGACAGTACATAGGCGATGATTCTAAGCTTATGCTGAATCTTCAGACTGTAACAGAAGATTTAGGTACTGCTTGCGGCGGTAAGGCTTGGATTATCGTAACAAGTCAGCAGGATATTGATTCGATTACAAAAACAAAAGGAAATGACTTCTCGAAAATTCAGGGACGTTTTGATACCAGACTTTCTCTTTCATCTGCCAATGTAGATGAGGTTATCAAAAAGAGAATCCTTGAAAAGAACGAAGCAGGAAAACAGACACTTACACTGCTTTATGATGATAAGGTGACAGTCATTAAGAACCTGATTTTGTTCAATGATGGTGTTGAAAAGAAATTATATTCAGACAGAGAAAATTTTGCGGACATCTATCCGTTTATTCCATATCAGTTTAATTTACTTGGAAGTGTGCTGACTTCCATTCGTACTCACGGTGCATCTGGTAAGCATCTGGCAGAAGGCGAGCGTTCTATGCTTGCATTGTTTAAAGAATCTGCCGTAAAAGTTATGAACGATGAGCCGGGAACGATTGTGCCATTTAATATGTTCTATGACGCCCTTGAGCAATTCCTTGACCATTCTCACAAGGGTGTTATTTCCCGTGCCTTAGATAATGAGTATCTGAATCCAAATCACGAAAAAGAATGTTTCGATGTTAATGTACTGAAAACGCTCTTTATGATTAAGTACGTTAAGGAAATCAAAGCAAATATTGAGAATATCACAAGTCTTATGGTATCGAATGTAAATGATGACCGTATGGCTCTTGCACAGCAGGTAGAAGATGCATTGAAACGTCTTGTTCGTCAGACGTTGGTTCAGAAGAACGGGGATATTTATGTATTCCTGACAGATGAGGAGCAGGAAATCAACAGAGCGATTGAATCTCAAAATGTAGATTCCGGAGAAGTCATTGCCAAAGTATCCGAGATGATTTTGACGGTCTTTATGATGAAAGAAGTATCGCTATCCGGCATTCAACGGAAGATATGCGTTTGCTTTCAATCAGGTTATTGATGATAAGCCATATAAGGCGAATCAGAATAATGACATCACATTGAAAATCCTTACTCCGAACAGTGATGAGCGAGCAGATGAAACAACAATGAGAATTCTGTCCGGTCAATCAAGTTGCGTACTTGTAGTATTACCTGACGACAGAACATTTCTTGATGAAATCCGTTCTGCTTTGCAGATAGAAAAATTTATCCGCTTTGATGCAACAAATACAGTTACACAGTTTGAAAGCATTAAGGAAGCTAAGAAAGTGGAAATGCGTGAGAGAAACGGTGCCGCAAAGCTGTTCCTTTCAGAAGTTTGAAGAATGCAGAAATCTATGTGAATGGCGATAAAATTCAGAGTGGAGCAAAGGAAATTGCTTCTAAGATAAATGAAGCACTCGGTAAGTTGGTTTCCACAGTTTATCATAAGTTGTCTTATATTGATACGGCAATGAGTGAGTCGGACATTCGCACACTGTTCAAGAATAATGGACAGCAGCTTACTCTTGCAGGTACAAATACAGCAAAGAATGAATTGGCTTTGCACGATGTGAATGACTATATTGCTTTGAATACACAACGTCACATGAAAACTTCTATGAAGTCCATTCTGGAACGCTTCTTGAAAGCACCGTATGGATTTGTAGAAGCTGATGTTCAGTGGCTTGTTGCTAAGTTGTTTAAAGATGGCGAAATTGCAATGTTTGTTAATAACGATGCAGTTACATTGCTTTCAAAGACTCCGGAAGAAATTATCCGTTATCTGACACGCAAAGAATTTAATGAAAAACTGATGACTGAAAAGCGTGTAAAAGCAAATGAAAAGCAGAAGAAGTCTGTCCGTACAGTAATGAAAGAACTGTTTAATGTTACTTCGGCAAGTGATGATGACGATGTGATTATGAAAAGCTTCCTTGGTTACACATCAAATCTGAAGAATGACCTTGAAAAATTGGATATTCACTATGCGACAAAGCCTGCATATCCGGGCAAACAGTTGATTGCTTCCGGTAAAAAGCTGATGGCTGATGTTCTGCAAATGAAATATTCCAATGAGTTTTTTGCAGGAATCGACCATAAGAAAGATGATTTCCTTGATTTTGCTGAGGATTATGAGCCTGTTAAGAAGTTCTTTGCAGGAGAACAGAAGGCATATTTGATAAAGCGCTGAAGCTGATGAAGATTTACGATGACAGTAAGACATTCATTGTAAATAGTGAGATAGAATCCGTTGTTGCGGATATCAAGTCCATTTTGAAGAAAGATATTCCTTATTCAGAAATCTTCAAATGCCAGATTTACTGGACAAGTTTATTAATCTTTACAGTGGACTTCTCAACGAAATGCAAAAGCCGATAGATATTGCTATTCAGGAAGCAAGACAGCGTGTCTTTGAAGAATTGCAAGACAAGAAATGTCACGATAAACTGGCAGATAAGTATGAAGATCTGTTCAAAGAGATCAGCGACAAGGCAATGAGTTGTAACAATGTGGCTACACTGCAAAATATCAAAGTGGAAGCAGACGCACTCAAAGTCCGCTGCTTAAATGAGATTGAAAAAGAAGAAGCGAAAATCATTGCAGCAGAACAGCTGCTCACGTTGCAGAAACTGGTAACTATGGTGAAGAAACAAGTGCTCCACTTACACCTGCTCCAAAGGTAAAGAGAAAGAAAGTGATTAGCATTAAATCTATCAACAATGCGGCAACTTGGCAGCTTGAGAATGAAGCAGATGTTAAAAAGTACATTGTGGAACTTGAGAAGAAACTGATGAATATGTTGGAAGAAGATACAATTATCAACATTGAGTTCTAAAAGGTAATGATATGGATTGGAATACAATATTGGGCGATATTATTTCGGGAGCTATCTTACTTGCTATAGGTGGTATAGGTGGCTGGTTTACAGGAATAATAAAAGGGAAGAAAGAATCTTCAACTGCAATTGAGAGAAAAAATGAGATATATCAACCATTGATAAATGAATTAAAAAATATTCTCAATTTGATTGGAATATTCAAGAAATAATAAAAATTGAGCTTTTAAAAGAAATATCAAATGATGATTACAAATTTGGATTATCTGATGAATTACAGAAAAAGTGCAATGATTTATATCAGCTGATAGAAAATTATAATAATATAAATCCGGTACGAATTGCCCGTAGTATAATCGTGGATATATTTACAGATGGTTATAAAATAATATATGGAAGTATTGTTGAGGGAATAAGTTATCACAGTGATAGAGAGGGCAATGAGTGGGAGGAAGAAGAGATTGCAGAACCTGTAAAAATAATTGGAGAATTAGCTGATGAAAAAAATATTAGAAGCTTATTAAGTAATGAGGGAATGTATTCTGATGAAGTATGTATTGACTATGAAAACGGGTTGTTTGAACCGATTTACGGTCAATTAAAAAATATATATGCATCTGCATTGAACATAATTATAAATGGGGAACAATATAAAAATCGAGCGCCAGTAATTGAAATGCAGATGCTTCCTGAAGAATATATGGCTTATCATTATGATTTTTCAAGAAATACAATGATAATGAAAAAATCAAACAAAAATATGAATTGCGAGAAGAAATCATTTATACCAGTCAGGCTATTATTGAGGAGCTAAAAGAGAGAATTGATAAAATAGTACGAATTACGAAGTAGAGAAGGTATAAAGTGTATTTTGGGAGGAGCAAGATGAACAAAACAGCAATAAGAAAATTTGCAGAGTGGGCGAGAGAAAAGCTCATTGAAGATATTAAATATAAAGCCGGAACAGTTGGTATTACAGCGAATGGAATCGTAGAGAAATTACCGCAGTCAACAAGTGATACGTATTTCTATGATGTAGGTACAAAGGATTATATGAAAATCTCCGGTGTTGAAATTAAGCAGAGAGATGCTCTTGTAAAAGCCATTCAAACAAGAGAACGCAGCTATAAAAGTTATCAGGAAGCATTTGAAAATGTGATTGAAGAAGTAGCATATACTTGGTTCAACCGTTTGATTGCGATTCGTTTTATGGAAGTTAATGATTATTTGCCTTCTGGTGTTCGTGTGCTTTCTTCTGAGAACAAGGCGAAGAAAGAGCCTGATTTTAGTAACGACACCGTTTGATACCGATTTGGAATTTACATCTTATGAGCAGGACAGAATTATCCAGTTAAAAGACGATAATAAACTGGATGAATTGTTCCGTATGCTTTTATTAAGCAGTGCAATAAGCTTCACGATATTTTACCGGAGCTGTTTGAAAAGACAGATGATTATTCGGAATTACTTCTTACAATTTCGTTTACGGACAGAGGGGATTATTCATCATCTTATCAACGATATTGAAGATGTTGACTTCCGTATTAACGATGAAATGTACACTGATGACGGAAAAATAAAGGCTGATGGTCAGGTTGAAATTATCGGTTGGCTGTATCAGTATTATATTTCAAAGAAACATGACGAGATTGTAAATATCTATAAAGGAACAGTAAAGAAAGCGGATATTCCAGCAGCAACACAGTTGTTTACGACAGATTGGGTTGTTCGTTATATGGTGGACAACTCTTTGGGAAGATATTGGATTGAAAGGAATCCACAGAGTAAGTTGGCTGAAAAGCTGGAATTTTTCGTCACACCTAAAAACGGGGAAATCCAGTATGTTGATGAAAAAATCAATCCGACTGATTTGACCTTTTTTGACCCTTGCATGGGTAGTGGACATATTTTGGTATATGCGTTTGATGTGCTTATGGAAATCTACCGTGAAGTGGGATATTCCGACAGAGATGCGGCATTAAGCATTGTGGAAATAACCTTTTTGGTATGGATATTGATAAGCGTGCGTATCAGTTGGCGTATTTTGCGGTAATGATGAAAGCACGTAGTTATAATCGCCGTGCATTAACAAAAGGTATATCCAATAATCTTTCAGTTGTTGAGGAAAGTAACTTCATTGATAAATTTTCTTGTGATAGCTTAACAACGGATAGTGAACAGAACAAGATTGGGGAATATTTAGTTGAAGCATATAGGGATGCACAGGAAATCGGTACATTACAGACGATTGAAAAGAAAGACTACAATGGATTTGTTACATATTTAAATAATATTGATAGCAGTGCAGGACAGATAGACCTTTTTTCAACAGCTTGGTTGAATGATACACTTCCGCAGATGTTACAGCTTACAAAACAAGCTGAGATTATGAGCAATAAGTATGCGGTTGTTTGTACCAATCCGCCATACATGAATAAGTTGGAAGGACAGTTAAAGAAATTTGTTGTTGATAATTATAAGGCGTATTCTGGCGATTTGTTTAGCGTATTTATTTATCGTAATTTTGATTATTGCAAAGTAGATGGATATTCTGCATTTATGACACCGTTTGTTTGGATGTTTATTAAAACGTATGAAGCTTTGAGAACATATATCATCGATACAAAGGCGATTACTACTTTGGTGCAGATGGAATACTCTGCATTTGAAGAAGCAACAGTGCCAATATGTTCATTTGTTTTAAAGAATGGTAAAGCAACAGAAAAGGCATTGTGCTTCAGACTGTCTGATTTTAAAGGCGGAATGGAAGTTCAAAAACAAAAAGTTTTGGAAGCAATTGAAAACAAGGGCTGTGAATATTTTTATGAAGCAGAACAGTGTAATTTTTTTCAAAATACCTGGCTGTTCGATTGCATATTGGGTTGGAGAAAATATCATAAAGACATTTGATTCGGGAAAATTATTATCTGATATTGCTGCTGTAAAAAAAGGTTTAGATACAGGAAAAAATGATAGATTTTTACGATTATGGTATGAAGTATCAGTAGGAAAAAGTTCGCTCTTTAGTCATGAAAAGGCAAAATGGATACCATTACAAAAAGGCGGTTCTTTTAGAAAATGGTACGGAAATAATGAGTATGTTATCAATTGGGAGAATAACGGAGAAGAAATAAAGGCAACTGGTAAAGCTTCAATAAGAAGTCCACAGTACTATTTTTCAGAAGGTATTTCGTGGTCGACAATTAGTTCATCATATTTAGGAATGCGCTATGTACCCAAAGGATATATATTTGAAACGGCGGGAAATATGATGTTTTTCAATAATGATGAAATGCAATTGTATTGTTTAGGACTTTTATGTGGAAAGATACCACCTATCATTATGAATTGCCTTAACCCAACAATTACTACAACAGTTGGCTCTGTTTCAAATATACCTATAATTTTTTCTGAGATAGATAGTCAGGAAATAATTTATTTAACCCAAAAATCTATTGCTTGGAGTCAACAAGATTGGGACGCATTTGAAGCATCTTGGGATTTTAAAAAGCATCCGTTAGTTTCTTATTCTACTAATAAAACATTAACGGCTTTTGAATTATGGTCAAAAGAATGTGCTGAACGTTTCAATCAGCTTAAAGCAAATGAAGAGAAACTTAATCGCACTTTTATTGATATTTATGGATTGCAGGACGAATTGACACCGGAAGTAGAAGATAAAGATGTCACTGTTCGTAAAGCCGATTTGCAGAGGGATATTAAAAGCTTAATTTCTTATGCAGTGGGTTGTATGTTTGGTCGTTATTCTCTTGAACGTGAGGGAATTGTATATGCAGGCGGAAACTTCGATGATGTTTATTGGAAGTATAAAGGGCAAGCTGCATTAGACAAAATGGCGAAGCAATAGAAGGCAGTTATGCCGGTATATCTTTTGCGGATTATCATTATCCTAAATTCC
>ENA-OQDF01000317-OQDF01000317.1-human-gut-metagenome-genome-assembly--contig:-NODE-317-length-19802-cov-2.274816_pt1 | contig 19802 bp, 27 predicted proteins | sample MGYA00242769_ERZ504597 | MGnify/ENA primary metagenome ERZ504597 (study PRJEB26092, sample SAMD00036305) | human gut metagenome | host: Homo sapiens | study: EMG produced TPA metagenomics assembly of...
GCGCTTAGGTGCATTCATGATCTTCATATCTCCACGGTAGCCATTTGCGGCCGGTGATACGGCGTCTTGATATGTGCCATAATATTTCCACCAAAAGCCGGACGAATTTGAGAAAGATCTGTATCTTCATTCATTTCAAGAATCGTACAATCTGCTGTCAATCCGGTCTTCATCCTTGCCGCCACTCTTGGTGCCAGCTGTCTTCCAACGGTCGTTGCACCCACCAGAATAGACGATGGTTTCACATTCTGAATAAAATCTTCAAAACGGCTGTATATGGTTCGATCTTAAACCGCTCCAGTTCCGGTTCGTCATATATGAATACTTTGTCAGCTCCATAATGCAGCAGTTCATGACTCTTTTCACTTATATGATTTCCCATGAATACTGCATATACCGGATGACCGGTTACCTGCGCCAGTTCTCTTGCTTTTCCCAGCAGTTCCAGCGTTACCGGATGGATCTTTCCATCTACATGATCCACATATACAGCAATTCCTTTCCATTCTTCTTTATTCACACTTGGTCTTGCTGTATCTTCTACATATTCCACTGCGCCTTCCGGACCTTTCTTTACACAAAGGCGGCACATCTTACAGGCAGCATTGATTGAAAGTTTTCCATCTTTTTCTTCCATTGCCCCAAACGGACAGATCTTAACCAGTTCTTGATTATCTGTAACTTTTTCCTGATGTATGATTAATTTAGCCACTTTCTTTTCCTCCTACACGAATTTCATTTCCACGATTTTATCAAACAATTTCTCTACAAGCACATCTCCAGCTTCATTCCATATCTCTTTTTTATCATTCACAGCAGGTGGAAATATCTTCTGCACCTGTGTCGGCGATCCATTCAGACCATAATGCATTTCATCGGTATCTTTCATATCTTTCAGGGACAGCACATTGATTTCACGCTCTTTCGTCTCCGTCTTTTTCACATAAGATGGAAGTCTCGGTTGGAAAATATCTTTATTCACAGCAAGGAGACATGGAAACTGAACCTTTGCAATCTCAACTTCCTCCGGCAGATCCATGCTGACGGTAATTCCGTCTTCCTCAACTTATTGATCTTACAACATCTGCTACACTCGGAATGTTCAGCCACTCGGAAATCTCCGGTCCTACCTGAGCAGTATCTCCATCCGTTGTCTGACGTCCGCAGAGGATCAGATCGAACTCACCGCTCGCTTTGATCCCCTGTGCCAGCGTATAACTCGTAGCCAGCACATCTGCTCCTCCGAATTTGCGGTCTGACAAAAGTGTTCCCGCATCCGCTCCCATCGCAAACGCTTCCCTGATCACCTGTTTTGCCTGAGGTGGTCCCATAGAGATTACCTGTACTGTTCCGCCTGTCTGCTCACGTATTCTGAACGCTGTCTCCAATGCATAGAGATCATAAGGATTCATCTTTGATGCTGCTCCGTCTCTTTTTAACACTCCGGTAACCGGATCCACTTCCACTTTATTACTCTCTGGTACCTGCTTGATACAAACAAGAATCTTCATATCTGTTTCTTCCTTCCTTTTTTTGAATATTTTATAAATAAATTTTTTATCTCATTCTGCTTCCGGCATATGCCACAAGATCGATAACAGCGCAAGAACAAACGCTAAAAGTTTCATTGTGATGTGCCCTCCATTCATAACGTTTCATAATTGGTACTACCATTGTTTGCATAACAAAAACTTGCCTCAAGCAAGTTTCTATGTGCTTTATTATTTTCCATTTATACCCGCCAGTAGAAATGACCAACACATTGGTCGTACCACTTTTTTCGTGTATTTAGTATGATTCTTGTGGATTTAAAAGTCAATATTTGTTTATTTTTTTCACATCATTGATTTTTTATAGACAAATTTGTAGATTTTTTTCACCAATTTTTTTCTTACACGCTCAGGTGATCAGGTATCTGTATGACCTGCAACTGCTTCTTACGAACGCATGACATAAAAAGCGGCTGCCCGCCGGTTTCCCACCGTCAAAGCAACCGCTTAATTTCGCATTTTGCAAAGCATCTTTCCTTTTATGCTCTCTATACTTTTCTATTTTCCCGCTCTTTTAAAATCTCATTGATCAGCATAAAGTGACATTTTAATGCTTCCTGACCTTTCGTTTCGTCTTTCTCTTTCAGTGCTTCTATCAATTTTTATGATATTCATTTAACATTTTTTTCCGCTCTTCCGTACGCAAAATCTCTGCACGCATATCGTGAATAAATAATCGATCACACCGGAACATGCCTCCAGAAATCCTCGCACCAGTATATTGCCCGACGCCTGTGCGAGTGTATAATGCAGTTTCTTATCCAGTGCTGCATTCTTTACATCATCCTGACTCCGATCCAGTTCCTTTACTGCTTCTCCATTTCTTCTATCTGACCATCTGTTGCGTTCTCTATTGCAAGCGAAAAGGCCAGACATTCCAACGCCTGACGTATCTGACTGATCTGCCTGTAGTCTATCTGATCCATAGCAAACATCATCGTCATCGTCTCCGCAAGACTTTTCTGAAATTCGCAGGTAATATAATTTCCCGATCCCTGCTGCGAAGAAATTACTCCTGTCATATCCATGATACGGATTGCCTCCCGCACCGAATTACGGCTTACATTCAACCGTTCTGCGATATCCCGCTCCGGCGGCAGTTTCTCCCCCGGACGAAGTTCTCCATCCAAAATCTTCTTTTTAAAGTAATCAATTACGCCTTTATAAGCCTTCTGCTGTCTCTCCATCACATTCCTCTTTCATTACGCGACCACAAGTGGAACACCCAGTTCTTTTGCTTTGCTGACATTCTCTTTAGAAACTCCGTCATCTGTAATAATCTTATATACTTCGTTTGTCGGACAGATTACAGACAGATAGCCTCCTCCGAATTTGCTGCTGTCTGCAAGTACATATACCTTCTCTGCCGCTTTCATGATCGCTTTTTTTACTTCCATCTGTGGCGTGGCAATGGAAGTAAGACCCACATTAAAATTAATACTGTGAACACCGATAAATGCTTTATCCACATGGAACTTTGACATATTCTGGATTGCCACATCCCCCATTGTTGCCGCAAGATGTCCCGTCACATAGCCTCCGATCATAAAGAGTTCCACATGTCCGACTCCCGCCAGCTCATTGCCGGTGATCAGGGAATTGGTCACAACCGCAATCCTTTTTTCCGGATGGTTCCGGATCTCCCTGGCAAGGTAGAAACTGGTCGACGCATCATCGATGATGATCGTATCCCGGTCTTCCAGAAAATCATAAGCCATTTCCGCAATCTGCTTTTTCTGTGCGACATTCCGGTAGAGGGATTCTGTCGAATATCTTCCGCTTTCAGTTTCTGCCGTTTCCAGCTTCACCGCTCCGCCATGGGTGCGCTTCAACAATCCTTCTATATCCATCGCTTTGATATCATTCCTGATCGTCACTTCCGAGCATCCGAATTCCCTGCTCAGATCTGTTACCTTTACTTTTCCTTTTCTGTCAAGTTCTCTTAATATCTCATTTCTACGTTCTTCCATGGCTGCCTCCCTGCAACTATCTCTTAATAAATAAGTTTACACTATCTGTTTATATTGTCAAGCACACAGCCATTTCCTTTTTCAAAACAATCCCCATATTTTCTCTGTTATCTCATTCTCACCTTACTCTGTCCAAGCTGTGTGGCAATGATGGTAAATATCGGTACAAACTGGTCTCCAAAATCCTGTTTTGAAGAATCATTGCACATTCCGGTGCATAATAGATTCCAATCGTCTTCGGTGTCACTACCGCTCTCTCTATATGATCCCATTCATAGGTTCTGCTCTCTCCATTCTGCCTTATCATAATACCGGCTTCCAAAAATGTATACTCTGCCGGCGAATTATATTCTTTATTTATAACAACCTGTTTTTTTGCCCGCATCTTAAGCTGGATCGGCGTACTGCCGAGGAACAGTGCTGCCGCAGCAAGATAAAGTGCTGCCCCCGCACCATTTACCTTTCCTGTTGTATAAGAAAAGATTCCCAGAAAATGATTGCCAGTCCAAGGATATTCACCAGAAAACCGCTGAATTTGGAATATGCATGGAACAAGAGGAAATCATACAACGCTTCCTTTGTCATGTTCACTGTCATCCGGCTTTCTTTGATCGCATCTGCTGATCCTGTCGTTTCATTTTCTGTTGTTACATTTTCTTCTGCCTTATTCTCTGGTGTACTCATAGCATAACCTCCTGTATTTTTATTTCTTTCTTTTTTCAGAAAAGTCCTTTTATACTTTGACATATAAAAGGACTGAAATGTTATCTGTATTACGGTTCAGATTAGTTTGCTTTTACTTTATCATAAGCCAGCCTTCCGGACTGTAGATACCTTTCTGTCTCTTCTGCATCCATTTATCAAATGCTGCTGTAATGAACGGGCAGAGGAACAGTGTAATGATAGATGCTGTCGCGCACTGTGCTGTTGCCATACTTACCATACCTTCCATTGAAGGATCTGCTTCTGCAACTGCTGCAGGTGTCATAGCTGAGTTCAGGGCTGTTGTACCGATAGCTGCACCCATCGCATTTCTTTCCTTCTTTGGAAGAAGAAGATTGATTACAAAGAAGAAGATAACTGCTGTTGCTGCAGAGATCAGTCCAAGTACGATACCGGAAGCTCCTGCTGTCAGAATTGTCTTAACATCAGTCTTCGCGCCGATAGAAATCGTCATGAAGAATGTTACGATCGGCTGCGCCGTCTTACATGCATCACGGAATCCTTTGTCCAGATTTCCCCAGATGAATCCGATAAGCAGTGGTACTAATACTGCGATCAGGGATTTGATCGGATATTAGCAAGTCCTGTTGCACCAAGTGCGATCAGTGTAAAGAATGGTCCGTCATTCAGTGACAGGATTGAGATTGCTCCTGTATCTGTTGCATTTCCGAACTGTGAAGAAAGGGAAATGTACAGTGATCCGTTTGAGTTCGTGATTGCTGCGATCAATACGAATGGTGCGATTCCAAGGAATCCTTGTGGTCCGCAGATCTTACCAACAATAAGACCAACGATAACTCCAAGCAAGAACTTGGTACCGGTCATAATTACACCTTTGTAAAGCGGCATACCTACCTGTTTGATGTCGATCATAGATCCACATACGATCAGGAAGAATCCCATCATACATGCATTTCCTTCATAGAACAGTGCTGTTACATATCCTCCGATCTGGAATACCTGCGGTACAAATGTTGCAAGTACAACCGCAATTACCAACGGGATGATTACCAGACCTCCCGGGAGGTTTTTCATTTTGTTCAGAATATCAAGATCTTTTCTTGTGTCCTGAGGCTGTTTGTTTTCTTCGCTCATGTTCTCTCTCCTTTTCTCTTTTTGATGCGTTTTTTCGTTTATGATCAGGATGGCTTTCCCCGATGCTATCTTGCTGATTCTTTAAACAGACGCTCTACGATATCGCAGGCTGTATTGTCATTTCCTGTAAGTCCGCCTTTTCCTACGACCGGAAGTCCGTCATATTTTCCCACCAGTCTTCCAACGTCTGTCTGTGGAATCACATAGTCCATCACTTCGATGCACTCAACTCCCAGCTGATAGCATACATTTACCATCGTGTCACCACCTGTAGTATACAGACCGGCAATTCGTTCTCTTCCGACCTGTTCCAGTACCTGCGAGATAATGGTTCCAAGTCCGGCATTGATACGGTTTGCGCTCATTCCGCCTGCATAGCCATGTTTTTATCTTCTTCATCCAGATTCAGAAGTTCTCCGTGAAGTGCTGTCTCAAACAGGATCGCTCTTGGCTGTTCACCGCTTTCAATCAGTTCGACTGCTTTGTTCACTGCTTTGAACGCTTCGTCTAACGCTTCATCCCCGCCATTGATCAGAGGAATCGGTTCTACGCTGATTCTGACATGTCTGGAATCTTCACATAATACCTCCATCTGCTTCTTCGTAACCGGCGTTGCACTTCCGGCTGCGATCAGGACTGTCTTTCCTTCTTCACTTGCTGCCGGTGGGATATTCGGCTGTTCTTCCTGGATCAGTCTTCTTCTGTACGCAAGTTTGGAAGTAAACGGTCCCGGATCCACTGCAACTACGTCCCAGTCAAGCTCAATACAGGCCTGTGCGATCTGATCCACATCTTCCAGTGTGATCGCATCAACAATGATGACACTTGCGCCATCATTTCTTACTTCTGTAAGCGCTTCCCTGATTCCTTCTTTTCCTTTCAGAACCTGATCTAATGTAACCAGTCCGACCTTTCTTCCAGTCTGGCCTGCAAGAAGTCTTGGTATGTAATTTTCTTTTACCGGTGTACGTACATCCTGTGCAACCGGTGTGTTGATCAATGCCACGCCATCGATCACCGAATATCCGCCAACAAGGATTCTTCTGGACTGTGGCATTGCCGGCACGACAACTGCCACTGTATCTTCATTCAGCTGATCTAACATTGCATCAACTTCCACGCCTACGCCGCCGCGCAACGTTGTATCAATACGTTTTGAAAAGTATTTTACTCCCATCGCTTTTAATGCATTGGTAGCTGATTTTACTTTCTCATATGCTTCTTCTTTTGGAAGTGGTCTTGAATTACTGCTGATCAGAATTGCGTCAAGAGATGCTGTCTCTCTTGCTTTCTGCGCTGCTTCTTCATTAAAAAATACTGCTGTTCTTGCTTTCGATCTTGCTAATAATACACCTGTCGTTGTTGCTCCTGTCAGGTCATCCGCAACTGCTCCTATCAAAGGCATGATGCATTCCTCTCTTTCTATCCGTTCACTTAGTCTCTGTACACAAAAAGAATCCACCAATCCTTTTTGTGTATCTTCGTTGTTACTTTCCCTTTATAAATTTATGAATTAGTTCTCTTTTTTCTCATGCTGTTTTGCCGCATATTCTGCAACTACTTTTGTAGACTCGATCAGACTGATACATCCTGCAATTCCTTTACCTGCAATGTCAAATGCTGTTCCATGGTCTACAGAACTTCTGATGAATGGAAGTCCGAATGTAAGTGTTACGGATTTTTCAAAGTCTAACGTCTTACAAGCGATGTGTCCCTGATCATGATATAAAGAAAGGATTGCATCGAATTTACCGGATTTTCCAATGTGGAATACGGAGTCAGCCGGACAAGGTCCGATTGCATTGATTCCTTTTTCCTGAGCAGCTTTTACCGCCGGCTCGATCTCATCAATCTCTTCACGCCCGAATAATCCGTTGTCTCCGTTATGCGGATTTAATCCTGCAACTGCGATCAGTGGATTCTCGATTCCGACTTTCTTAACTCTTTGTCGATGTTAATAACATCTTCAAGGATGACATCTTTTGTAGCATAGTGACATGCATCTACCAGTGACATATGTCTGCTTACGAAGAATACTCTTAATTTGTGGCAGGAGAACATTGTCAGAGCGTATGGAGAATGTGTTACATTCTGATAGATTTCTGTATGTCCAGGTTCTTTTACACCGATCAGTTTGATTGCTCCTTTGTGGATCGGTGCTGTAGAAACTGCATCGATCTTTCCTGCTTCTCCGAGTTCGATGGATTTCATGATCCAGTCAACTGCCATCTGTCCTGCAAGTGCCTGAACCTTTCCCCACTCGATAGAATCTGTATCGTAATCGCCTGTCTCGATGATATCTACGGTTCCGAATTCATATTTTGCTTCCGATGGATCTTCTATCTTATTGTATTTCAATTCTTTTCCAAGAACCTTTGCAGCTCTGTCCATGATTGCGATACTTCCGATTACAAACGGACGACAACAGTCGTGGATTTCTTCGCTTAACATTGTTCCTACTACGATCTCAGGCCCGATACCTGCCGGATCTCCCATTGTGATTGCTGTAACTGGTTTATACTGTGTACTCATAATCTTTTATTTTCCTTTCGTTTATTTTTGTTTATGTTTTCGTTTTGATGTTTATATCTTACATTCCTTCTTCTGTTTTTGCAACAGTTTTTCTGTTTGTTTTGTAACTTTATCACAATTGCATAGTTTCTTTTTCTTGTTTTTGTGCATATTTTAACAGCTTGTTAACGTTTTATCAGTGTTTTTCTATATTTTCTTTTTCTTTCGATTATTTTTGTTTTTATTATTGCTTTTCTACCACTTTAGGAATATAATCATAAAAAAGAAATAAACAAAATATCGAAACGGAGGGTATCATGAGTAAAAAACTTTTTTTGGAAGTAACCTGAAAATGTACAAGAATATAAAAGATACCGTTTCCTATCTTCAGGATCTGGAATCTCTGACAAAAGATATAAGCAGGGATGAAATCGAATTATTCATCATTCCTTCTTATACTACCCTGGATAGTGCCTCAAAAGCAATCGACCAGAAAAATATCCGTCTGGGCGCACAGAATATGTGCTGGGAAGAACAGGGACAGTTCACAGGAGAGATTTCTCCCCTGATGCTTCAGGAAGCAGGCATCGGCCTTGTCATGATCGGTCATTCCGAACGCCGTCATGTATTCGGCGAGACCGATATGGAAGAGAACAAGAAGTTCTCTGCGCACTGCAACACGGATTCAAGACTCTTTTATGTATCGGAGAGACTGCAGAGGAAAAAGAATTCGGCATCAGCGCCGAAGTGCTCCGTACACAGTTAAAGGTAGGATTTCATGGTGTATCTGCCGAAGACGCCAAGAACATCTGGGTGGCATACGAACCGGTATGGTCCATCGGAGTCAACGGAACTCCTGCTTCTGCTGATTATGCAGAAAATGCACAAAGTCATCAAAGCAACTTTATGCGAGATCTTCGGTGATGCAGCCGATGAGATTCCGGCACTTACGGTGGAAGCGTAAATCCTGGCAATGCATGTGATCTGATCGTTCAGCCATCCATCGACGGGTTGTTCACAGGACGTGCCGCATGGCAGGCAGACAAATTCAATACTTTGATCCGGGATGCAATCAGCGCACATGGCGCAAAATAAAGCTTCTTTATATAGTAAGAAGACATTTTATCAGATGTTACTTAATAAAAAATCAATTCATAATTCAAGGAGGATAATTATTATGAAAATCGCAATCGGATGTGATCCAAACGCACAGCAGGCAAAAGAGGAACTGATCAAATTTATGGAAGATAAGGCTATGGAGAGATCAAAGATTTCGGAAGCGAAGATCCAATCTACGCCAACACAGCAGTTGCAGTTGCAGAGGCTGTTGCTTCCGGTGAATATGACCGCGGAATCCTGATCTGTGGAACAGGTCTTGGTGTTTCCATCGCGGCAAACAAAGTAAAAGGGGCTTATGCGGCATTACTTTCAGACATCTACTCAGCAAAAAGAGCGCGTCTCAGCAACGATGCCAACATCGCATGTATGGGAGCTTTCACCATCGGAAACAAATTAAGAGAAGAATTAACAGATGCTTTCCTGACAAACGAATTCGTTCCGGGATGCTCTTCTCAGCCAAAGGTAGATGCTTTCAGAGACTATGAAGCAGTTCACCAGAAATAAATGACAAAAGGCAGATATTATCATTTTTTCATTTCTCCAATTATTATCATACGAAAAGCCCGGATTTTTCATCCGGGCTTTTCACATGTCTTACTTCATGTTCTTTTTCATAACTACATATCACATATGTTCTTCTAGAGATTGTGATTTCTCTTTTCAATATCCATGATCATGTCCACTCTCATCCCATGTCTTCCGCCTGCAAATTCAGCATTCAGCCATGCATCAATAATACATTTTGCAGTTTCAATACCGATCACACGTGCTCCAAATGCAATCACATTCGCATTATTATGCTCTTTTGCCATCTTTGCAGTATATGGTTCACTGCATACAACCGCACGGATACCATTCACTTTGTTCGCTGCAAGAGAGATTCCTGCTCCGGTTCCACAGATTGCAATTCCCTGATCGACCTCTCCACTTGCCACTGCATTACCAAGCTTTTCACCATATTCCGGATAATTACAGCTTTCATAAGAATCCGTTCCATAATTCACCACTTCGTGTCCCAGACTCTTCAGGTAATCCACAACCTCATTCTTCATATCTACCGCTGAATGATCATTCGCAATTCCAATCTTCATATTATCGTTCCTACCTTTATCTTTCATATTTTACTCATTTATATTATAATTAGTAGCGAAATAAATATCAATGTTTTCAGAAATGTTTTATATAAGGAGTTTTTTATGGTTAAATTAATTGCCAGCGATCTTGATGGCACACTACTTCAAATGGTGCACATGATGTAAATCCAATTGTTTTCGACCAGATCCGTATACTGAAAGAGCATGGAATCCTGTTTGCAGCGGCCAGCGGACGCCAGTATCTGAATCTGCGCAGATTGTTCACTCCTATTCAGAATGATATCGCATATATAGCTGAAAATGGTTCTCTTTGCATATATAATGAAGAGACCATTTCCAAAGGGATTATCGAACAGGATCTTGCTTACCGCATTCTGGATGAAGTTGCCAAATATCCACAATACAACTGCATTATCTCCGGCGAGCGTGTCTGCTACAGCACCTCAAAAAATCCGAAATTCTATGATCACATGGTAAATGTGATTAAGAATAACATGAAATTCATCGATGATCCTAAAACTGAAATTCCGGAACCAATCCTGAAGATTGCAGTCTGCGACTACAGCGGAACTGATGAATGCGAAAAACATTTAAAGGAAATGTTTTCTTCCGACATTAAAGTGGTTACTTCCGGCAATCTCTGGGTAGACTTATTTGTCCGACCGCCAACAAAGGAAGCGCACTGAAAGATCTGATCGATCATTTACATATCGATGCAAAAGACTGTGTCGTATTCGGAGATCAGTATAACGATGTTGAGATGCTACAGACCGCCGGAACGAGTTATGCCATGGCAAATGCAGCACCAGGCATCGATAAATACGCAACTCATGTTACCGATTCTGTAGAGAAGATCTTACAGCAGATTATTGATGAGCTTTAAAAACGGCGCTGCATAATACAGCGCCCGTTTTCATCCTCTACGAGGAGATAATTGGAACAATAATAATACAATTTGCTTATTCATACTTTTCAAAATCCTACACAATAGAAACGCCTGTACATACGTCAGTACCGCAAATCCAAAAAAACACCCATATAATACTTGCAACGACAAATGATCTGGATGTGAACAAGGTCAAAATCACGGATCCAACGCTCAGTCCCACGATTACGATTGTGGACGGAATATGCGCTGCCGCAAGAAGCAATGCATTGCGTAATGTCGCAAAAATTCCATTTTCAAATCTTGCAATATATGGGAACAGATACTGAAACATCAAGATCCATGTTCCAAGGATTACCGCAAGCACAACACGCATAATACTGTACATACCACTTCCCTTCAGGACTCCGATCAAGCGAAAATCCACGAACAGCAATATGGCAATGACAGCATGATCAACCAGCAGATGGTTGCCGGTTTGAAGTTTCTCTTATAAGCTTTCCAGAATTCCTTCCATACCGACGGATCTTCCCCTCTTGCCATCTTCATGCTACCGTATACAGAGCGCTTAAGGACGTTCCGATGGTAAGCACCGGAATACATCCAGCCACAAATATCATATTCAATATAATAATATCCCCCAGTCGTCCAAGCACTCTCATTACCGGACTGTCAATTGCCCAAAATTTCATATCTTAACCGCCTCTACTTACTTAATCTGATTACATTCCAAGATGCTTTTCCAAGAAGAGTTGTCATGATTCCACCATCCATCTTTGAACGATTTACTGTCTTTGGTACTACTTTTTCTTCGTAAGAACTATTTACCAGCTTCAGATCAGATTCTTCCATAACGATATGCTCTACCAAATGGAATCCTTCCATACCTCTTAAGTCTGTTGTCAGTTCAATATCATCTTCCAGTGTACGGTTAACAGCGAAGATTGTAAGCTCTTCTTTCTCTTCATTATACACTGCAACGCTTTCTACGTCAGTAACATTTTCATGTTTTGCCGTATCATGCTTTGTTGTCTGTACCAGAGGCATCAGTGCTACGCCACGACCATACTTGGAAGCGTGAAGGAATGGATAGAAGATCGTCTGCTTCCATGCTGCTCCGCCGCCTTGATCTGTCATGATCGGTGCGATAACATTAACCAGCTGTGCCAGGCAGGCAATCTTTACTCTGTCTGCATGTTTTAACAATGTGATCAGCATCAGACCAACTGCCAGTGCATCCTCAAATGTGTAAATGTCTTCCAGCATCGGAGGTGCTACCTGCCATGGGTGGTTCTGGGTAATGTCGTCATCAGCTGCATTTGAATGGAACCATACATTCCATTCATCAAAGCTAATGTTGATGTCTTTCTTTCCACGTTTTTTCGCTTTTACATAATCGCATGTTGCGATGACTGTTCGGATGAATTCATCCATGTCATCAGAGCATGCAAGAAAATCTGCAGTATCATCATCACGGTTACCATAATATTGGTGCATTGATACATAATCTACATAATCATAGGTACTTTCCAGTGTTGTAGACTCCCATTTCGGGAATGTCGGCATATCAAGTGCAGAACTTCCGCAGGATACCAGTTCAATTGACGGATCGATCAGTTTCATTGCTTTTGCCGTCTCTTCTGCAAGACGTCCATATTCTTCCATTGTCTTGTGTCCGAGCTGCCACGGTCCGTCCATTTCATTTCCGAGGCACCATACCTTGATGTTGTGAGGATCCTTTACACCATGTTTGATACGAAGGTCACTGTATTTTGTTCCACTCGGATGGTTACAGTATTCCAGAAGGTTGCAGGCATCTGCAATCCCTCTTGTACCAAGGTTTACCGCCATCATCATATTGGAATTTACTTTATCTGTCCATTTTGCGAACTCATTTAATCCAATCTTATTCTCTTCCAGGCTCCTCCACGCAAGTTCCAGACGTGCCGGACGTTCTTCTACAGGTCCTACACTGTCTTCCCAGAAGAAATTAGATACAAAGTTTCCACCCGGATAACGGATGATTGGTACATCCAGTTCTTTTACCAGATCAATGACATCTTTACGGAATCCATCATTATCTGACAACGGATTGCCCGGCTGATATAATCCATCATATACCGCACGTCCAAGATGTTCAATGAAAGAACCATAAATTCTTTCATCTACTTTTGAAATCTGGAAATCTTTATCAATGATCATCTTTGCTGTCTTACTCATTTTCACCCTCCTATTATTGCAATGATTATTCTTTTACCGCACCTGCCGTCATACCTTCAATAAAATACTGCTGAAAACATACAAACAGTATAAAGATTGGTATAATCGAGAAGAACGAACCCACAACCAGGAGTGAATAATTATCTCCGTATGGGTTGATCAAAGTGTTCAGTCCAAGTGTCAGTGTATATTTTTCCGAAGAACGGATTACCAGTAATGGCCACAGGTAATTGTTCCATGCATTCATACCATTCAGGATTGCCATTGCCGCAAAAGCCGGTTTCATAATCGGCATGATCAGTCTAAAAAAGATACCATACTCTGTTGCCCCATCGATTCGTCCTGCCTCCAGAAGCGACTTCGGAAGTCCCAGGAGATACTGTCTGAAAAAGAAAATCGTGGATGCATGCGCAACAAATGGTAATACGATTGCAATATAGCTATCCATCAGTCCCCAGTTTGTCATCTGTTTGTACAGCGGAAGCATGATAACTTCCAGCGGAACAGATAAGATTAGGAGCACAATAACGAACATTAAATTCTTTCCTTTGATTCATAGGCTGCAAATCCATATCCTACAAATGCGCTTACAAGAAGTGTTGCTACCACTGTAACAACCGTAAGGAAAATACTGTTAAAGAACCATCTCCAGTAATCATGCTGTCCTGTAAACAACAGTACGTAATTATCCAGACTCATACGGCTCCAGTCGATTCCAAGGTTCAGACCATACTGCAGAAGATCTCCGCCCGGTTTAAAGCTGGCAAGAAAGATCGTATAGATTGGAAGGATTACCAAAATAGCCAGGATCAAGAAGAAGATGATCATCAATACAGTACAAAGCCGGTCTTTATTTTTTCTCTTTTCGCCCATACTATCTTTCCTCCTTCTTAAACGTTCCCGTAGCTGCCAGCTGGATCATATTTACGATCATGACAATGATCAAAAGCACAAGACCTACAGCGCAGGCATATCCCATTGCACGTTTTTCAATTCCCTGCCTGTACAGATACCCAACAATCGTAAGCCCGATATTCTGCGGCGAGTTGTTGCCTTTCCATAACATATAACTTTCATTGAACATTGCAAGTCCGGCATATATACTGATTGTTAACACATATACCGTTGTAGGTTTTAAAAGCGGAAGGGAAATTTTTGTAAACTGCTGCCACTTGTTCGCTCCGTCGATTGAAGCCGCTTCATAAAGATCTGTTGAAATGCTCTGTAATCCTGCAAGGAAATACAGGATATTAACACCTGTCCATCTCCAACATGCTAAAAGTAACAGTGCAAAATATCCGGTCAGATCATTCTTTAACCATTTAATCGGTCCAAGTCCGAACATCCCAATCACCTGGTTAGCTAAAGATGTCTCCATCTCACCAAACATCAGACGGAAGATCGTACCTGCAACTACGACAGATGTTAATGCCGGAAGAAAGTAGATAGATTTAAAAAATCCAGGTTTCTTCATCAGCTTACTATTCAGAAGTGTTGCAAATAACATTGGAAACGGGATCAGAAGTACAAGCGTTCCAATCATATAACGTGTACTGTTAAACAAAGCTTTTAAAAAGATTTTATCGGACAGAAGTCTCTTATAATTATCCAACCCAACCCATTTATCCTGTAATACATCCTGAAAGCTTAAAAGGACTCCGTTCGCGATTGGAACTGCCAGAAAAATATAACAGTAAGGACAAAAGGAAGGATAAACACATACGGAGCTAATTTTTGAGAATAGAAAAATTTCTTCATGATTTTATGTATCCTCCTTCTTATTAGAGAAGGGGCTGCGGCAGTTTTGCTCGCAACCCCCTGATTATTACATTGCTAATTGCTTAATTGCAAATCTTATTTGCCACCGAATTCATTTTCGAGAGTTTCCTGAGACTGTTTCAGAGCATCTTTCACATCCATTCCCTCTTCATAAATATTGTTCAGTGTTGTTGTACAGAACTCATTGTTGATAGATGGGTATTTTGAACTTGTATAAGAATCAAGTCCTCCAATGCTATCCTGAAGTTCAAGCAAAGTATCGAATGGTTTTGTCTTGAAGTATTTTACAAACTGGTTATCCGGATTCTGTGTCAGCTCTGTGTCTGTCCATACAGAAGTATTAACAGGATCAAATCCTAATACGTTCCAAACTTCTTTGTTCGCATCTTCAGACAGTTTGATGTAAGCAAATACTTCAGCTGCAAGTTCTGCATTCTTAGAAGATTTTACAACTGCTGTACCGGTTCCACCGCCACCGATCGTCTTAACTGCATCATTATCTCCAAATACCGGAGGAGCTGCGATAGCAATCTTTCCTTCAAGGTCAGACATATAGTTTGTAAATCTTGATGTCTGCCAGAATGGCATAATCTGTACCGCAAAGTTACCACTGTTATATTCCGGATAAGCTTCTTCATTATCCGGCTGTCCGCCTGCTACTGTTGCAAGTGCGCCTGCATCCTGCATATCTTTGATGTACTGAAGCACTTCTACAACTTTATCATTTGTAAGATCCAGGTTACCATCTTTATCAAGATAATCTGTACCTTTCTGAGCCAGCATCAGGTTAACCATCCACTGAGCTGTTGTCTCTGCACATGCAAAATTCTTACCTGTTGCTTCATGATATTTCACACCAGCTGCTTTGAAGTCATCCCAGGTCTTAATTGTTGTATAATCAATTCCTGCAGCCTTTAACAGATCGTCATTGTAGAATGCAACTGTTGTACCAACGTGTGTTGGGAATCCATAATATTTTCCATCTTTTCCGTAGATGTCAAGTCGGGATTCAACCACATTATCTTTATATGGTGTGATCGCATCTGTCAGATCCATAAGTCCGATCTTACCATTTGTGAATGAAGGGAATTTTCCGAGCTCAATATCAACAACGTCCGGAGCTCCCTTTCCTGATTCCAGTGCAAGCGATAATTTGTTGTGCATATCATCGTACTGCATATTAGAAAGTACTAATTTCACTTTCTTATCCGGATGTGCTTCATTCCATTTTTAGCCATGTTGGTGTAGAATTCCTGATGCAACTCAATGAATGTCCACACATTGATCGTTGTTGCATCCCCATCAACTTTCATTTCTGTTGTTCCGCCCGATTCGCTCTTAGATGATTTCTTAGAATCACTCTTTTCGCTTCCTGCGCTACATCCAAGCAACATAGTTGCTGTCATAGCTACACAAAGAAGCACTGACACTACTTTCTTTTTCATAGATTTTCCTCCTTCTATTAGGTATTTATTTCTCTACAGGGTCTATGTTCCCTGACAGATTCAAAATAATTAAAACATTTCTTTCATCCATACCAGCATCTCACCGGTTTTGCGGTTATCCCAGCAATGATATGGAATTGCTTTGAGTTCTACATTTTCGAGCACTTGCTCTCTGGCATCATATAACGCACCATCCTGCCATGTATCCATGTTCAGTTTCTTTCCGGTAAACCGAATCGTAGTTACTCCACCAAGCAGTTCCGATTCAAATGTTTCCTGCAGCTCCTGTTTTGTATCAACAAAAATCGATGGGAGATTTTTCCCATTGTCTGTTTCTTCCAGACAATATACTAACGGCCCTTTTACCAGAGCAACTTTTCCTGCATCTTCTCTGACATTCGGATTCGCTCTTACGAATTTCGCAGATACCTCAAAGTCAATTCCGATCTCTATCTGTTCTTCGATATCTTCTATTAAAAGATAAGACTGAATGATCTTGAAATCTTCCAGAATCTTACCATCTCTTTTGATGGTATAAGACTTCGCATAATCCGGTATTCTAAGTGCCAGTCTGTGTTCACCCTCTCCATCAGGAGTTATTGTCATCTGGATACATCCGGTATTCGTCAGGTCACTTTTCATCTGAATCTTTAATGATCCTTCTTCCAGTTCAATCTGAGTTTCATTCGAAATATATAAATTCACATATGCTGTATTCTTATCCGTGAAATATATGTACTGTCCCATGGACGCCAGTGTTCTCGCTATATTGGGCGGACAGCATGCAACTCCGAACCATTTCTGTCTCACAGGTTTTACATGCTCCTTTGAAGTTCTGTCAATACAGTTATCCGGCCACACTTCCAATGGATTTACATAAAAGAAGCTCTTTCCATCCTGTGCTATTCCTGATAACAGGGTATTATAAAGTGCTCTTTCTACTACATCCATGTAAGAAGCATCTTTTGTGATCTGTGCCATTCTTCTTCCAAAGAGAGCAAGTCCGATCGATGCACATGTTTCTGAATAATTGCAGTTGTTCGGAAGATCATAGTCAGTTGTAAAGCGTTCCAGAAGACCGGATGCTCCGATGCTTCCTGTAATATACATCTGACGCTTCGTCATGTCTTCCCATAATGTCTTGCAGGCTTCTAACATTTCTTCGTCTTTATATTCATATGCCAGATCTGCCATTGCACAATACATATATACCGCTCTTACTGCATGTCCTTCAGCCGTCTTCTGTTCTCTTACCGGTTGATGTGACTGCGAATATCTTGGATCATATCCTGTAAATTCCGGAAATATCTGTTTGTATTCTGTTTTCTTTTCTTCTTCCAGGAAATAATTTTCTCCCACTCCTCTGGTATCAATAAAATACTTGCTGTTTCCAGATATTTCTTTTCACCGGTTACATGATACAGACGGATAAGTGCGAGTTCGATTTCCTGATGTCCCGGATACCCATGAATCTGACCTTCATCCGGTCCGAATGTCTTGCAGATGAGATCTGCAAATTTCTTCATAATATCCAAAAACTCTGTTTTGCCGGTTGCTTTATAATACGCAACTGCTGCCTCTGTCATATGTCCTGCCGTATATAATTCGTGTCCCTCTTTCAGGTTTGTCCAACGTTTTGACGGATCCTTGATCGTAAAATATGTATTCAGATATCCATCTTCACATTGGGCACGTCCTATAAGGTTAATCGTTTTATCTGCAAGATAGGACAAATGTTCATCCGGCTCCGCCGCCAGTGAATAAGCGGCTGCTTCCAGCCATTTCGCAACATCTGTATCCTGGAATACAGCCCCTTCAAAATCACCATCAGACTCTCCAGCCGCAATCTTGAAGTTTTCGATACAGTGACTCGTCTCCACATCCGGAAGTCTGTCATTTAAAATATCCCACTGATACGGAATCAGCACATTTTTCACCAGATGTATATATCTGTCCCAAAACTGATCTGATATCTTAATCTTATTCAACGGTACTGTTTTCAGTTTCTTGTCATTCATAACTTCTCCCCATAGCCTTACCTTTGGTCTCCTGACTTAATCGTTTAATATTTTTTCTCTACATTTTCCCTTTTTTCTAATTATACAATGCATTTTTCTTTATTTAGGCTCATGTTTTTATCATATCTGCCTGTTTTTTTGTTTGATTAGATTATACGCTCACTTTTATGATAAATGCAAGTAAAACTTAAACGTTTAATTTTATGCACATTGCACAAATCTCTAATAAAATAAGCACTTACAGACATTTTTTTCTTCTGTAAGTGCTTATTTTTTCTGATTTTCATTATTTCAATCATACAGTTCATTGAGACTTCTGACCGAACTCCGTTCTAACATATGACATCCGACACGATATATACCATCTGGCTCTTTTAACTCTTTTTCTTCCACCATACGCATGATCACTTCGCTTGCTGTATAACCAATATCATGAAGCGGCAAGGTTATCGTAGTAAGCGGAGGCTTATAATATCCGGAAAGTTCACGGTTGTCATATCCGGTAATCGAAATCTCTTTCCCGGAAACATTCCTCTTTCTTCTATTCTGTCATACACACCACCGGCCATAAGATCGTTCATGCAGCAGATTGCTGTAACTCCCTGTTCCAGCAATTGATCCGTACCATTATAACCACTTTGTCTGCTCCAGTCCCCATAATATACCATTTCCGGATTATACAGGATCTGATTCTCATAAAGTGCTCGCTGCATACCCAAAAGTCTTTCCTGTGTATGAATACTATCCTGTTTCCCCGTTATGATTCCTATCTTCCTGTGCCCATTGTCAATTAGACACTTGACAATCTGATGTGCTCCATCTTCATCATTTACCACAACAGATGGGATATTTTTATTCTGTGTATATCCGTATGCCATGACAGCCGGCACGGGAAGTCCTTCCGGGATACATTTCATAACTCGTTCATGAGCAGTTACATAGATAACTCCCTCCACCTGCCTTGCGATTAATTTATCTATTTCCTGTTCAACCCGTCCATAATAATCATCTCTGTGATAATAGAAATCATTGTATTTCTTAAATAATCTCAGATTAATCAAAAGGATCTGATAATTATTTTCCTCACAATGCTCCGTGATTCCGTCTACAATATCCGGAATACTAAAGATCGTCATATCCTCAACAATTACTCCTATTGTCCTTGTATTCTTGGTCTTCAGATTCCTCGCCACAGTATTCGGCTTATAATTCAGCTCTTTTATCTTAGCCATCACGATTCTTCTATCTCAGCACTGGCGCCTGGTTTGTGATTCAAGATATTTGATACCGTTGCGACAGAGACATTGCATTCCTTTGCAATCTCTTTAATCGTAACCATTTTTATTTCCCCTTTATTCATTTTGGGTTTTAAATCACATATTTGTCACCCTT
>ENA-OQDF01000318-OQDF01000318.1-human-gut-metagenome-genome-assembly--contig:-NODE-318-length-19782-cov-2.245078_pt1 | contig 19782 bp, 25 predicted proteins | sample MGYA00242769_ERZ504597 | MGnify/ENA primary metagenome ERZ504597 (study PRJEB26092, sample SAMD00036305) | human gut metagenome | host: Homo sapiens | study: EMG produced TPA metagenomics assembly of...
CACACTTCCGGTATTTAATTATTATGACATGCGAAAACGTAGGAATAAAATACAAGGTACATTCTGTGCATTCGGAACCATGGTTGGTAATTCTTAAGTAAAAGTTGGCCGTTTGCTCTCAATCCACTGTTTGAACCTCAATGGTGAGTTTTGGATTTTTGAGAGCTCGTTTTTAGGTCAACTTTTTTGCTTTAGAATTTCCTCCATGGTGGAGACAGCACAGAAATGTACCTTGTATTTTTATTCCGGTCGGTGATAGCCGCCATGATGAATTAAACACCAAGCGTCTCTACAAATTTCAGGAACGCCTTCCGTCCCTCCTCCGTACACTTATAAACACCAGCATCCTCCAGCACATGCACAAAGACTTCTCCGACCTCTTTTTTCAGAATCTCCATCACATTTGCTTCCGTGATTTCTTCATATTTAGAGCTAAATGTTTCCGCCCAGTCTGCATGTTTGGCAATTTTTTCGTTGCTTCTGATATCTTCACGATTTACCAGATAGTCTGCCAGGATCTCCAGTTCTTCTTTCAGTCTGGATGGAAGGACTGCCAGTCCCATTACTTCGATCAAGCCGATGTTTTCTTTCTTGATGTGATGATACTCAGCATGCGGGTGATATACCCCCAGTGGATGTTCTTCTGTCGTAATATTATTACGCAAGGTAAGATCCAGTTCGAACATGCCGTCCCGCATTCTCGCGATCGGAGTGATTGTATTATGTGGCTCTCCCTCTGTATCCGCATAGATGAATGCATCTTCATCTGTATAACTTCTCCAGCATCTGAGGATATGGTCCGCCAGATCTATCAGGCGTTTTTCGTCTTTGTGACGTATACGGATGACAGATAACGGCCATTTTACAATTCCGGCCTCAACATCTTCATATCCCGGAATCTTGAATCCGATCTCAATCGGTGCTTTTGCCATTGCAATGTATAATGTCCCCCCTGGAAGTGATCATGACTTAAGATAGAGCCTCCAACGATCGGAAGATCTGCATTGGATCCCAGAAAATAGTGTGGGAATAACTTTACGAAATCAAATAATTTCTCAAACGCTTTCTTATCAATCTTCATCGGAATATGCTGTCCGTTAAATACAATACAATGCTCGTTATAGTATACATAGGGTGAATACTGGAATCCCCATTTCCCTCCCGCAATCTCAATCGGAATGATTCTGTGGTTTTCTCTTGCCGGATGATCCAGCCGTCCTGCATATCCTTCATTTTCCATACAAAGCTGACATTTCGGATATGCTGTATTCTTTGCATTTCTTGCCGCTGCGATCGCCTTTGGATCCTTTTCCGGCTTAGAAAGATTGATTGTGATGTCAATCTCACCGTATGGGGAATCCACTTTCCACTTCATATCTTTCTTCACACGGTATCTGCGGATATAATTACTATCCTGACTTAATTTGTAGAAATATTCTGTTGCAGTTTCCGGCGATTCTTCGTATTTTCTGCAAATGTCTTCTGTACCTGGGCCGGTTGGCACCAGGCAATTCATGATCTTTGTATCAAAAGATCACGGAATCCGATACTGTCTTCGATGATTCCTCTTTTTACTGCCTCATCCAGTAATCCTTCCAGAACTTTTTTCCAGTTCGATAGAGCTTCTGTCGATTTCTACATCTTCGTATGAATCTTCCTGAAATAATTCCAACAATAAATTCGTTGTGTAAATTCTCTCACATTCCGGTGTCAGTCCGGTCTGAATGCCATATTCTACCAGTTTCTTAATATTTTCATACAACATATTATGATCCTTCCGTTCCTTTTTCTATCCTGTGAATTTATACAATCTTTGCTCCGTCACCAATCTCTACTACATAGAATTCTGCTTCATGTCCGACTTTTTCTTTATATGTCTTTCCAATCTCTTCGATAAATCTGTCCACTGTTGCATCTTCAACAATGCTGACCGTACATCCGCCGAATCCGCCTCCGGTGATACGCGAACCAATAACTCCCGGCATAGCCTGCGCCAGATCCACTAAGATGTCGATCTCTTCGCAGGATACTTCATAATCATGACGAAGTGACTCATGGGATGCATTCATAAGTTGTCCGAATAATTTCACATCATTGTTACGGAGTGCTTCTACCGCACGGATTGTCCGCTGGTTTTCATATACTGCATGTTTTGCACGTTTCTGTCTGACCGGATCTTTGATCGCATCCTTGTACTGTTCGAATCCGTCCTCTGTAAGATCTCCAAGTGTCTTTATATCTGTAACCTTCTGAAGTTCCTTTAATGCAGTCTCACATTCATTTCTTCTGTCATTGTAAGCAGAATCAACCAGACTGTGCTTTACCTTACTGTTGATGATCACGATCTTCGCATTTTCAAGAACGACCGGTGCATATTCATATTTTAATGTATTGGTATCCAGAAAGATTGCATGATCTTTCTTACCCATCGCACTTGCGAACTGATCCATAATTCCACAGTTACAGCCATTGAAGTTATTCTCTGAATACTGTCCGATCAATGCAAGATCGATCATGGAGAGATCTTTGAATCCAAATGTATCTTTTAACATCAGTCCTGTCAGCACTTCCAGTGATGCGGAAGAAGAAAGTCCGGAACCATTCGGAATATTTCCATAGATCAAGATATCCATTCCATGTGTCAGTTCATACCCTCTCTTTTCGAATGCCCACATTACTCCCTTCGGATAGTTCGTCCATCCGGCATCTTTATTCGGAACCAGTTCATCAAGACTTGTCTCAATGATTCCAAGCTTTTCAAAGTTCAAGGAGAAGAAACCTAATTTTCTGTCCGCTCTGTTCCTTACTACGGCCCATGTTCCCATTGTCAGCGCACATGGAAATACATGTCCTCCGTTATAATCGGTATGTTCTCCGATCAGATTCACTCGTCCCGGTGCAAAATAGGTACGGATCTCCCCGCCTTCTCCGTATAATTCCTGAAATTTTGCGATTAATTGTTCTTTCTGCATTTCATTACCTCCATTTTTATCATTTTTTCTTTCATACCTTAAGTTTCTATCCTTCTTTGATATCCACTTACATACTTTTTATAGTTGACTGTCTTCTGTTATTGCTATAATATAATCATAATGAGATATACAAATTCTCGCAATAAGAATATTGGCATATTTTATAAGAATATTGAGATTTTATTTGTTTTTGACTTTTATATACGGAGGATGATATGAAAGGTATTCAGATTCTTACAGAAAAAAACAAAAAAGAAGTAAAAGAACACGGAAGTTACACTTTCCCCGTTCAGGTATCCCCGGAGGCAATACAGTCTTATGAACAGCATTCCTTCATGTGGCACTGGCATCCGGAGATCGAACTTACATGGTTCGTATCCGGACAGATGGAATACGTCGTCAATGACCAGCGTTATATTATCTCAGAAGGCGAAGGGATATTCTGCAACAGTAATGCTTTACATGCCGGATATATGATTGATGACCAGGACTGTAATTATATCTCTGTCACATTTCATCCCAAATTCATCTATGGCTACGAGAACAGTATCCTGCAGACCAAATATGTCGATTTTATCACTTCCAACGAATTCTGGTCTTCACTTGTATTAAAACCGGAAATTCCATGGCAAAATGAAATTATCGAATACATAAAAGAAATATATACATTAACCTGCCAGGTTCAATCTTCTTCCGATGCCTTCATTCCCGGATATGAAGGCATAGCGGAACAGCCGGAACTTCCTGACTATGAATTCCGTATTCATCTCCTGCTCTGTGAGATCTGGCACCGTCTTTATCTGCATTATGTCCAGCTTGCCCAGGATACTCCGCATCCACAGAAGCATTTACAGCGTTTGAAAGACATTCTTTCTTATCTTCAAGAGCATGCTTCCGAAGAACTCAGTCTCGAAGATATCGCCGCCCACGCCGGACTGTGCAAAAGCGAATGCTGCCGCTTTTTCAAAAAATATATGCGGATGACCATCTTCGATTACCTGCTGTCTACACGGATTCAGAACAGTATTCCATTTCTTATGGACGGGGAGAATATTACTACGATTGCCGGACTTGTAGGATTTTCCTCACCGGCATATTATGGCCAGATTTTCAAGCGTTACATGGGCATGTCACCCAGCCAATATAAAAAACATGCAGCCCAGTCATCTTCCGCTGATTAAGTGATGTGCTTTCAAACTGGTATGGTGTTTTTTCTCATAACTGGCTCTTTATCTCATGCCACTACTATTGTAAAGTAATGACAATTACGAAAGGAAAGAGGGTTTTTGTTATGAATTCCAATCTGAAAAAATAATTATGACAGCATTATTTGCTGCATTGGCCTGTGTTGCTACGATGTCCATCCGCATTCCGACACCTGGAACCGGCGGTTATATCCATCCGGGTGATGCGATCGTAATCCTTGCAGGTATCATTCTTGGTCCTGTATACGGTATGCTTGCCGGAGGTATCGGTTCTGCACTGTCTGATCTGATCGGCGGCTATTTTGTATATGTTCCGATCACACTGGTGATCAAAGGACTTGTCGCACTGGTATCCGGACTCATTTACCAGAAGATGTGCCGTTCCGGTAAAAACCGTTATATTGCAGTCATCCTTGGCGATATCACGGATATCGTATTCGTTGCCGGCGGATATTTTATCTGCGAATTCTTCCTTTATGGAAGCGGTGCTGCGCAAGTATTCCTGCCAATATCATCCAGGGAGTCGGCGGACTGATCATCTCTGCAGTATTATATCCGGTACTGATCGCGATCCCGGATGTCCGCCAGGCTGCTTACGAGGCGAAAAATTAACTTCATTTGCATGCTTTACTATTTATAGAATCTGCCATCGGCAGTTTCTTTCAAATGTATGATGAACAAAAAAGGATAAGTTCTTTTCCACTTTACAAAAGAACTTATCCTTTTTCCACATCTTTTTACTTTTTTTCTTTACTTGTCCACTTTTTCCGCAGTACTTTTTCCACAAGAGCATCCGATCACAAATGCAAGGAATAAGAATGCCACGATCATCCAACCGATCAGTGTCTTCGTTCCCATTGGTTGAAATTTATCATAATATCCCTTCAGGTAAATGATAATGATCAGGAGCGGCAGTCCGTAAGACATATAACCCTTGATTCCTGCCGGGAACTTCCATCCTTCTCCTTGATTGATTTCTTCAAGGAAGCTGTTCCATCCCCATCCGTTCTTCTTTGTACAGAACAGGACATAGCCAAGACTTCCAAGCGGAAGCAGGTTATTCGATACGATGAAATCTTCCAGATCCATGATCGTTGAGCCTTCTCCAAGTGGAGTGAATCCGGCCAATACATTGAATCCCATAACACATGGCATACTTAAGATAATGATCAGAATCAGACTTACCAGTGTACTCTTCTTTCTTGACCATCCGAATAAATCAATATCAAAAGAAATAATATTTTCAAATACCGCAACCAGTGTCGTAAATGCAGCGAAGCTTAAGAACAGGAAGAATAATCCTCCCCATACACGCCCGCCTGCCACCTGCGCGAAAATATTCGGGATCGTGATAAATATAAGGCTTGGGCCTGCTCCCGGTTCAATTCCGTATGCAAAGCATGCCGGAATAATAATGAAACCTGCCATCAGCGCTACGACCGTGTCAAGCACGGTAATATTCACAGCCTCTCCGAATAAACGCTGATCTTTTTCCATATAACTTCCAAAGATCAACATCGCTCCGATTCCAATTGATAATGTAAAGAATGCCTGGCTCATAGCCCCGAAAATCACGTTTCCAATTCCGATCTCTGCCATCTGTCTGAAATCAGGAATCAGATAAAAGCGGATTCCCGCTCCGGCACCTTTCATCATCACAGAGTGGATTGCAAGTACGATCATGATCAAAAGCAATGCTGTCATCATGAACTTGGATACTTTTTCGATACCTTTCTGGATTCCAAATGCACATACACCGAATCCAATGATACAGATCAGAATCGTCCAAAATGTCATAAGCGGCATATTTCCAAGCATATCACTAAATCCAGCCGATACCGTCTCCATATCCGCACCTACGAAATCTCCACTGAAGCTTCTGACACAATAATACAGCATCCATCCACCAACTGTGGTATAGAACATCATCAGGAAATAGCATCCGATAACACCGATCCATTTCGTAATATGCCACTTTGTTCCTTTTGGTTCCAGTGTCTCATATGCAGCGGCAACACTGTGTCTGCTGGCACGTCCGACACCAAATTCACAGACCATAACCGGGATTCCCATGATCAGAAGGAACACTAGATATATCAGAATAAATGCAGCTCCACCGAACTGTCCACACATATATGGGAATTTCCACACATTTCCGATGCCAACGGCACACCCTGCGGATACAAGGATGAAGCCCAGTCTTGATCCAAATGTCTCTCTCTTCATTCCATAAACCTCTCTTTGTTTTAAGTCAAGCGTTTTTTTATTATATCGCATATTATCAGCCAAATGCAAGGATTATCCTTATGGAGTTTTTAGATTAAAAAAGATCAAGAAAAGGTGTCAGCATCTGACGTGGGCTTTCCCACATTCCAGATACTTATGCTGTACAGGCATTCTGAAGAATCTCATTTAATGCATTTCCACTGCTTGTATGGCATCTTACAATCTGTGCATTGCATTTTCCGCTTCTGTCACTGCACAGTGTACCATCTTATGAGATACTGTGTTGGTAAATAAAATCAACAGATCCGGACTTCCGATCTTTTCACTTAAATTTCCGGACATCTGTGTGAATACTTTCGCTTTGCACTTGTATTCTTTACAGATTTTTTATATTGATGAACCATTCTGTCGTGTCCGCCTACGATTACTATACTCATGTATTTCCTCCTTTTATGCACATTGGTTAGCTTTATCTAACTAGTATGATACATGATTTTTGTAAAAATAGGAAGAGGATATGTTGAGAACATTTCTCAATATGTTTTTTTCAAAAGTTCATTAAAACATTTTTATTCCATATTCTTGAATATACTTATTCCATATGGTATATTAATTATATAAGGAACAAACGCCCACAAGGGGTTGACCTTGAAAATATGGTTAAAGAAACACCACTCCTTCGCTCGCCAAAGTTCCGGGGTGGTTTTTCTATACTACTACATTATCTGATAAATGAAAATACAAATGTCAGTAATGCAAGAATGAACATTCCAAAAGCCATCAAATCTTTGAAGTCAAAATGTTTATTGTTCATCAGCATCACCTCCCATTCTATGTAAGAATAGAGGTCCGCCACCCTGTAACACGATTGTTCCCACAAAGTATAACATTCGTATATTCCATATGCAATCACTTTTATCTTATTGTTATAAAAAACTTTTCTATATTTCTCATGACATAGACACTACTTTACATTCGGGTATTCCCTATAACTTTCCATTGCCATCTTCTCTTGCATACTTTGATCTACACGTCCTGCCACTGGCAGCTCTTTTCGAATACATAGCAATATAAAAAGCCGGTCCCACCCCTACGACAGATGATTCCGGCTTTCACTCACATTATTCTCTACATATCTTCATATTTCATCAGATACTTACAAATCTTCTGCAAATCTTCTTCCTCACTTGCAACGATCTCCAAATGCAGTTCATCGGCTCTGGAGAAAAGCTGTGTCATAGACATAAACTGGCAGAGTTTTGATTTCAGATTCAATCTGTCTCCCTCACCTGTCAGTAATTCTACACGACCTTTGCAATCGTCGACAACTTTAAAGAATTCCTGCGCATTTGTAATTTTATTAATTTTCATAGCTGGTCTCCTTTTACAATGTGTAATAATCCGTTTCTTTTGATATTCCCTCGATTCTTACACCAAGTGTATCATATAATGATTTCTTCAATCTTTCTGCATCTCTGTCTTTCAGAGCATCGATATATCCCTGATGTTCTGCAATCATATTCTTGGCTCCATTCGTATTCTTTATCACATCCCGGCCATATATCAGTTTAAAAAAATGATAACGTATCCCATAATGATTCTATCATCGCACATACTCTGTCCATTTCGCTAATGGAATAGATTGCAAAATGAAATTTTCGATTCTGCAAGTATAACTTTTTTGCATCAATCTCGTCAGCTTCAACAATTGGAACATATTCCTTATGTATCTCTTCCAGTTCGTGTATCTGTTCTTCCGTAATCTTTTTACACGCTTCTCCAGCTGCAAGCGGCTCTAACAACTGACGCATCAGATATATTTGTAAAACATCTTCCTGTTCCAAAGAAACAAGTTTTACCCCTACATAAGGAATCGATTCAGCCAGTCCCATTTTTTCCAAACTTTTCAAAGCCTCTCTGATTGGCATACGACTAACTCCAAGCTGACGGGCAAGCTCTTCTGTATTCAGCTTTTCCCCCATCTTCAACTTTTCCATCCATAATCCAATCCATCAGTTGTTCAATACCTGCATTGGCAATGTATCTCTTTGCAGCATCATTGAATCATCTTGACCCATTGTCACTCGGTTACTCATATATAGCACTACTCTCTTATCTAAAATATTTACAGACCAAGCTTTTCTACCACTTGTCCAAAATAGCAACCTGCGCTGTCTCTTCGACTAACTCAGCTGTATGTTCTGCAGCCAGTGGATCTTTTCCCATTGCAACTACACCGTGATCTGCCAGTAAGAATGCATTGATATTCGGTGTTTTTTAAACATTGCTTCTACCATTGGTACGTCTTCCGGTCTTACCATTGCTGCGTGTACGTCTAAGGTTGGATAACCTTCCGGATTCTTCAGTTTGGAATGCCATGTTACAAGCGGTAGATCTTTCTTAGAAGATGACCATCCGATCGCATATGGAGAATGCACATGCACAACAGACTGTACATCTGGTCTCAGTTTATAAATATAACCATGCAGTAATGCCTCTCTCGTTGGCTTTCCGGCTCCTTCAACCACATTTCCGTCAAAATCCGTAATTAAAAATCCTTCTGGTGTGCAGTCACCCAAAGACCCGCCGCTTGCCTTTACAAGCATCGTCTCTGTTCCAGGTATTCTGGCACTTACGTTTCCCCCACTACCAGTCTGTATTCCTCTATTATAAGCTCTTTTACTGGCAATAACAAGTTTTTCTGCGATTTCATATGCTTTCTGATCCATATTCTCAAGTCCTCCTTTTTTAGTTCTCACCAAAGTCCTGTGGTAATTTACCCTGTTTTTTCATTTCATCCACAATGTAATGAGCTGCTTTCACGCCAAATTCCGGAGTATCCAGATTGTGTGGGATTACGATAACCTCTACATTATCATTTACATTTTCAATGATTGTCTGAATCAGTACAGAGTCACTCTTTGGCTCGTATAATTCCTGTCCTTCCAGTGTGTTGTGTCTCATTCCCTTGGTTGGAATCGGAAGTTTTACAGGGTAAGTAACCTTGCTGAGCCTTTCTGCCAGGATCTTTCCTAATGCTTCTGCTTCTTCCGGAAGAATCTTGATATGTGCTGTATTGGCATTGTGAAGCATGTATTTTCTTTCATCCATTCTGTCTGGAAGTTCGCTGGTACTGAAGTCTACAAAGTCAAGTCCGCCAAGGCTGATAACCAGCGGTACTTTCTTTTCTACAGATTCTACCAGACGGATCTTTGCTTTTGGACCATATGAGAATCCGCCTCCGAAATATTCGGATGTCAATTCATGTAAAGTCAGATCCAGAATTCCGTCTACCAGTCCGTTCGCAGCCATATCTTCCATGGTGGCTCCGCCGACTCCTGTTGCATGGAATCCGATAACCTCGAGTCCCATCTTCTCTAATTCTTCTACTGCTGCAACTGCTCCTGTATTTGTTACACCCATTAATGTAACTGCAACAACCGGTTTATCCCCTTTTGTCAGAACCTGTCCTGCACATTTTACCATTCCCACGCAACAAGCACAGGCATTGGAGATGACCTGACGTGTTACGATATTAAGTCCTGTAAAATCACAGATTGCAGGCATGACCGTAATATCTTTATCTCCTACAACAAGGTCAAATTTTCTAGTTCCGCTTGCTACAGTTGTAGCCATAACCTTCGGGAAACCAATCGGCAGTTTCTGCATTGCATTTGCTGCCATGACTGTATTCTGAAGTCCTCCGACAGAGATGATTCCGTCAATCTTTCCTTCTTCATATAATTTTACTACATAAGCTGCAACTGCATCTTTCATATAGTCGATCTTCTCACCTTTTGACTTTGGCTCCATCTCTTCCAAGGTGTGCCATAACTTCTGCGATCTCTTCTCTTGAGATGTCATAATTATAAGATGGTGCAGGACCTGTTGCTGTATTAATAACCAGAGCATTTAATCCTTCATTTTTAATAAAATCGCTGATAAACTTCGCTTCTTTGAACTTTGTATCGCAACTTTCGATTACTGCTATCGTCTTCATATTTTCCATTAATCTCCTTCTATACAGATATTGTGAAGACCACCCTTTTGGATAACCTCCACAACATCCCACTCTCGTCCAGATTCTTATTCTCTCTCGACTATATCACATATTAGTTCTGGCTGAAATATTTTGTCTCAGCTTTCTTTGCTGCTTTTCTAGCATCTTTGTCAATGATTGCTGTCTTGTACTCATCGAATACGAAGTCAGTATCTTTCTTTCCGATTACCGGAAGTTTATTGTCATGAGAATCTTCGTATTTCTCTACTGCTGCAGATAAGATTACGTCATGAGCAAGTAACAGATGTTTGTGAGGATCTACTCCTGCCTCTTTACAACGACGGACTGTATCACGTACTGTCTTCCATGCAGCTACGATATCAACATAACGTCCCGGAGGGCAGATGTCGTAATGTAATTCATCCTGCATTTCCTGTGGAGCATCGATGTTACCCATTACGAATACGGAATCTCCAACGCAGAAGTATGGTCCTTCTTCTGTCTCAACAACAATTGTCATATGTCCTGGACAATGTCCAAATGACTCGTATACGCTTACGCCCGGTGCGATTTCAACTTCGCCTTTTACGGTTTCAAATCTTTCATATACGCCTGGCTGATCGTATGGTGCAATGAACTGGTCTCCACAAGTTACATCACCATCTTTTGCGATGATCGGACGGCAGTATGATTTGTAGTGAAGCGGTACTGGATTGTGTGCATAATCCCATTCAACTTCGTTGCAGATAAAACGTGCTTTTGTAAATTTCTCAAGGTAGAAGATATGATCCCAGTGAAGATGTGTAAATAATACGATATCTACATCTGATGGTTTGTATCCTACCTGAGCCAGACGTGACTCGATGTCATCGATTCCTGGTCTCTGAAGAGATGGTCCGTGATGATATTTGTCTGCATGCGCTGTCCATGACATACCTGTGTCAACCAAGATCAGCTGATCGCCGCCTTCAATTAAGAATGTCATATCTGGAAGCTGATCTGATTCATTTGTGATACCCATTTTTTCAACATATTTCTTGCATGAGAATGATACCAGTATTCCAGTGGTTTTGTTGGGATGTAGCCTGAGTTAAGTGGTCTGATTGTTAATGACATAATATAGTCCTCTCTTTCTTATATATTATATTATGTAATTTCTTTTGTTTCTTATTAATGTTAATGGTTTCGATTTTTATTAATATATTTGATTTATGCTCCTTGTTTTTCCTTTGCTTCGCGTTCTGCGATTGCTGCATCGGAATAAATACCAAGTTTTTTCTTTCTCATGTGTTTATCACACATAGATGTGATGATTGGAGCAGTAAATGCTGTTACAATGGCTGCTACTGCAAGCTGAGCTGTTGCTGTACTTGCTGCTGACTGCCATGCCGGATCAACCTCTGCAAGAGAAGCCGGAACACTTGTTGCGTTTGCTGCTGTTGTACCGATTGCAGCTCCCATAGCATTTCTCTTGTTCTTTGGAAGCGTAAGCTGGAACAGGAAGTAGAATAAAAATGCTGACAGCGCTGAGATGATTGCCAGAACTACTCCTCCAACTCCACCTAATGCAATACTCTTAAGACTCATCCTGCTCCGATCGGGATCATCATGAAGAATGTAATGATCGGCATTGCATCTGCTGCAACTTACGGAATGTTTTGTCTAGATTTCCCCAGATAATACCAATGATCAGAGGAATCAGTGTTGCGATAAATGATTCGATCGGGATGGAAGCCATACCAGCTGTTCCCATAGCGATCATTGTAAAGAATGGTCCATCGTTCAATGATAAGATTGAGATTGCTCCGGCATCTGTTTCGTCACCATACTGCTGAGCTAGTCCTAAATACAATCCTCCGGCTGAGTTTGTGATACCTGCAATCATTGCCATGGAAGTGATTCCACAGAATCCTGCAGCTCCACCGATCTTGGCAACCAAAAGTCCAAGAATAATACCTACAACGAATTTCATAAGTGTCAGTGTACATCCTTTGTAAAGCGGCATTCCGATCTTCTTTACATCAATGGATGCTCCGTTCAGTAAGAGGAACATTCCTAACAGACAGGCTGTTCCGGTTTTGAACATTCCGGATGTAAATCCTCCAATCTCAAGTACATTTGGAATAAATGTGTTAGCAAGTACTCCGATCAGCATTGGCACAATGATTAATCCCCCAGGTACCTTCTGCATAAGTTTAAAGAAACTTTTTTCTTCCTTCATCCTTTCTTTACCTCCTTAAATTTGTTGTTTGGATATTGGATATTGGATACGATTCATCGTGCTTTTATCATACAACTGGATCCAATTTTTGTCAACATAACTAATTATCTAATTTTCAGGTCAGTTTTTTGTGTATTTTCAACAAACACGTTCAGCATATACTTTCATTGCATCACGTATCAATGTGTTGAATTTGTCTGCGTCCCATGCAGCTCTTCCGACAAAAAGACCATCTATTGACGGCTGTACAATCAGAGATTCTGCATTTCCTGGATTGACACTTCCACCGTACAGGACAGGTATCTCTTCTGCTTTTTCACCAAAGATTTCATACAGTGCAGTCTTGATCTCTTTATGCATGGCTTCTGCGTAATCTGCGGATGCAGGTGTTCCATTGACACCGATAGACCATACCGGTTCATATGCTACCCAGATATTCTTACATTCTTCCGGTGACACACCATAAAATCCTATTTTGAGTTGGCTCCGCAGAGTCTCTGCACTGATTCCATATTCTTTCTGTTCGGCTGTCTCACCGATACACAGTAATGTCTTAAACCCATGTGACAGGGCCGCTTTCACCTTTTTGTTCTCTTCTACATCGCTTTCACCAAACACATGGCGTCTCTCAGAGTGCCCAATCATAACAAGATCCAGTCCCATCTCCGCTAACATGCATGGCGATATCTCACCTGTAAACTGTCCCTGGTCTTCCCAGCACATATTTTGGGCACCAAGTCTTACAAAATCACGGTCACAGCAATCTGTTGCCGTCTGAAGCGTCGTGTAAGACGGAATGATAAAGAGTTCGATATCATCCCTGCTGATATCTTTGGTATTTTCAACCAATTTCTGAAGATATTCTCTGGTCGCACTGATGCCTTTATACATCTTTAGATTACTTCCGAAATATAATTTTTTCATAGCCCCTTCCTCTCTTTTAGCGGTTCTGATCATACTCTCTGAATGCATTTACCTTAGGCTGAGAAGAGCATCCCGCTACAAACTCGTTCGTGAAGAAAGCGTCCACAAGCATCTCCCGTACTTTTGCGCCTGTCGTGAATGCTCCCATACAGACAATATTGGCATCGTTACTTAGTCTTGCTCTTGTTGCAGAATATACGTCAGATACCAGTGCGGCATATGCACCTTTTACTTTGTTTGCAGCGATAGATACTCCAAGTCCTGTTCCACAGATCAGCACGCCTCTGTCATATTCTCCTGATGCCACATGTTCTGCTACATCAATCGCTACATTCGCATAGATCGGATCTTCACTTCCGAAGTCTGTCACCTCTCCGTAACCTTTCTTTTCAATGTAGGCAATGATTTCCTTCTTTGCCTCTTCTGCATTTGGATCACAACCGATTGCAATTTTCATGTTCATTTCCTCCTTTTGTATCGGATATCGGATATTGGATAGATTTATGTTTTTATAATAGCACTCGCTGTTTTTTCTGTCAATGAATCCAATCTGTCTTCATACATTTTTTTCACAAATTGCACAAAAACAAGACGACGTTATCGTGCAATTAGCAAAAATAACATCGTCCTGTTCTTTCATTCTTATATACCCCGGCTTTCACCTTTCTTTCTAACTTTCTGCAAACAACTTCTGCAGCATACGGATATTATCCTTATCTTTTTCCTTTTCTTCTTTCGTCAATTCATCATATGGTATTAGGTCCTTGTGGATCCGAAGTGCGGCATCTTTTCTCGCACCATTTTCCGGAATTCCCATTCGCCAGTTGTGAAACTGATGATACCTGTACCACCGGATATGTTCGAGTTCAGCCAGAAGTTCCATCTGTTCCGGGCTCAAACTGGTAACATCCATACTCCATCCGTCTGTCTTCATCATATGTACCCGTATCTTATGATAATCGGCTGCACTGACATTGGAATATCTCGTAAATCCATCCGTACCGCTCTCCGATCAGTATGATCATATATGGTTTGCAGCGATCAATCGTATCAATGCAGATCTTAACCACATGCTTGCCACTTTCTTTTTCTGACATGTTCGAAGTATCGACGCCCCAGCGCAAGTCCAGACCTTCTATATCTTCTCCGTATGGTTCTAATTGTTTTCTGATTCTTGGAAATACTCTCTGATGCAGGATATCCCGTTCCGCCTGCATGTCACAGAATGTGCTGGATACAAAGAAAGATTTCATGATGTTTGTGCCCTCCCTGCTTTTTATACCATTATACCGTTTTTTAGAGGGAGTTTCTACTTTAATTCACTAAGCCAGATCCCCGAACCGTAATACAAGGTCCTATCCTGTGCATACGGACTCATGGTTGGTAATTCTTAAGTAAAAAAGTTGACCGTTTGCTTTAGAATTTCCCCATGTTGGAGTCAGCACAAGATAGGACCTTGTAAGTTTATTCCGATCGGTGACAGCCGCCATAATGCATTAAATAGAAATTATCACATCTGTCACCAGTTTTTCAAAATCTTTCGCCACCCGGTCCGCCGTCTCCTGAACTTCGGCGTGGTTAAGCTTTGCATTACTGACGCCTGCTGCCATATTCGTAATGCAGGAGATTCCGCACACTTCCATTTCCATATGTCTGGCTGCCATGGCTTCGCATGCAGTACTCATACCGACTGCGTCTGCGCCCCAGCTTCTGACCATTCGGATTTCTGCCGGTGTCTCGTAATTCGGCCCGGTCAGCTGTACGTATACACCTTCCTGAAGTGGTATTCCGCAGTCTTTTGCACTTTTACGGATGATTTTCTGAAGATTTTTACTGTATACCTCACTCATATCCGGGAATCTGGTTCCGAGTTCTTCGATATTCGGTCCGATCAACGGACTTGGCACTGCTGTTGTAATGTGATCTGTGATCAGCATAAAGTCACCCGGTCTGAATGATGGATTGACTCCGCCTGCAGCATTAGTCAGAAGAATCTTCTTTGCTCCCATCATCCCCATCAGTCTGGTCGGGAGTACAACATCCTGCATGGAGTACCCTTCATAATAATGCACTCTTCCCTGCATCAGTACAACCGGAACATCTTTCACATATCCGAAGACAAACTGACCTTTATGCCCCTGAACGGTCGATACCGGAAGTCTTCGATGTCTGTATATTTTACGATCTTTTCTATCTGGATCTTCTCGGCATAATCTCCGAGACCGGATCCTAAGATGACTGCTTTTTCTGGTTTGAAATCCGTCTTTTTTCTTATGCTTTTTAAACATTTTTCCAGTTTTTTATACATACTTCAACATCCTTTCTTTCACCGCATCATCCGCAAATGCCACATCCACTGCGTTCCTCATCATAAGATGAATCTCTTCATCGGTGATTCCATAATTCTTCTGGATAAATTCCAGTTCTTTTGTCAATGTCGTATTGCTGACTGTACGGTTATCGGTATTTGCCGTTACCTTTAACCCGACATTCAGGAACTCTCGCATCGGATAATCCTTTGTACTTTCTACCGCTTTTGTCTGCAGATTGCTGATCGGACACATCTCGATACCGATGCCTTTTTTCTGCAATTCTTTCTGTATATCGGCATGCCTCTCATGGCAATTCCGTGTCCGATTCTTCCGGCTCCGGCTTCTACTGAATCGAGAATATTCTGTACGCTCCCGCATTCGCCTGCATGTAAGGTAAATGGCATGCCAAGTGCTTTCGTCTTTTTGAACAGTTCCATGAACTCTGACATCGGATACAGCTTTCTGCTCCTGCAAGATCTGCCGCACATACTCCATATCCAGATATGCTCTTGCAGTCCGGATCATCCTGGCATTCTCTTCTTCACTGTGATGACGCATGGCACAGGTAATTACTCCATACTCTATACCGAAATCTTTCTTTCCTCTTTCCAGTCCGTTAAGCAATGCTTCGATAACTTTGTTACAGTTCATATCCTGCGTCTCAGACAGAAGCGGTGCAAAACGGATCTCTGCATAGCAGACATTTTCCTGTTTCATACTTCTTAATACATCATAGCCAGCTTCTTGCAGTCCGGTTTCATTCATGATACATTTCCCCGGAAGATCAAATTTCTGCAGATATTCATTCAGGCTTCTGCAATCTTCAGATACACTGAGTTCACTTTGTGACACTTTCCGTCCCAGTCTTTTTTCTATAAATGTGTGGCTCAGCGATCCGTCCAAATGACAGTGCAGCTCGACCTTTGGCAATGCTTTTAATTCTTCTGTTATCATAATTTTCCCCTTATTCTTCCTTCAGATTCCCAGGTCCGAATCCCAACGGTAATAACTCTTTTAACGTATAGATATCATAATGTTCCAGATCTGTTGCAAGAATGATCTGAAATGTTTCCGGATCACAGAATTCCATCATCACCTGTCTGCACACTCCGCACGGCGGTGCATATTCTGTCAGTATGCCGTTTTTCCCTCCTACGATGCAGATGGCATCGAATTCTTTTACCCCTTCACTTACTGCCTTAAAAAATGCTGTCCTTTCTGCACAATTTGTCGGTGTATATGCTGCATTTTCAATATTGCATCCCGTATATACGCTTCCATTTTTCGCCAATAATGCAACTCCGACTTTGAATCCTGAATAAGGTGTGTAAGAATACTTTAACTGTCCTATTGAAATTTCGATCAGTTGTTTTGGATTATACCTTCGGCTTGTTTCTATTTCCTCTGTTCTTTCCCCCATCTTGTTTCCCTTTCTTTCTTGTTATTCTTTTTCTTTATCACACCGGATCAGATTTCTCACTGCATCTACTGCAGTCCGGACTGCCATATTAGTATCATGTACCACCGGATTTTCCAGGCCGAGCTTCTCTCTTTCCTGATTTGCCATAACCAGAAAGCATGCCCCTGCTCTGACACGCAATTTACCGGCCACTATGAAAAGTGCCGCTGATTCCATCTCGGAAGCCAGACATCCCATCTTCTTCCATGCTTCCCATTTGTTCAGCAGTTCATAGCCTACAGGCATTGCTTCCGGTTCATGCTGTCCGTAGAATGCATCCTTTGACTGTACCACCCCTGTATGCCAGGTGCAGCCATCTTCTTTTGTAGCCTGCACCAATGCATTCGTTACCTCCAGACTGGCAACTGCCGGATATTCGATTGGTGCATATTCTTTGCTTGTCCCTTCCATGCGGATTGAACCGGTTGCGATCACAATATCACCGCTTTTTACTTCCGGCTGCATTCCACCGCAGGTTCCGATCCGGACAAATGTATCTGCTCCGCAGCGTACCAGTTCTTCCATTGCAATTGCTGCCGACGGTCCTCCGATTCCTGTCGATGTCACACTGACTTTCTCACCATCCAGCATTCCCGTATAAGTCGTAAACTCCCGGTTACTTGCAACCAGAACCGGATTTTCCAGATATTCCGCTATCTTTTCACATCTTCCCGGGTCTCCCGGCATGATCACATAACGTCCGACTTCACCTTTGGCAACCTGAATATGATACTGTCTGCTTATATCTTCTGAATAATTTTTCATACCGATCCTTCCTTTCGAGCCAGTGGGGACGGGGTTTCCCGGCCTTTTTTCTGTCCCCTCTGGTCTTTAATCTCACCATTATTTTATCACAATTCAGGCCAAAATAATTTTATTTTCTGACTTTTTCAAAATAGCTTTCAAATAACAACACGAAAAAAGCCAGCGGGGACGGGGAAAAAACCATTTTCCCCGTCCCCATTGGCTTATCTGTTCTTCACATTAAATGCTGCTTTTCCAGGATATACAGCACTTGCTCCGAGCTCTTCCTCGATTCTCAGTAACTGATTGTATTTTGCAACTCGTTCTGATCTTGAAGGTGCTCCTGTCTTGATCTGGCAGGTATTAAGTGCTACCGCAAGGTCTGCAATTGTTGTATCTTCTGTCTCTCCGGAACGGTGAGATGAGATAGCTGTGTAGCCGGCTTTATGAGCCATCTTGATTGCTTCCAGTGTCTCTGATACAGATCCGATCTGGTTTAACTTGATAAGGATTGAGTTACCGCATCCAAGTTCGATACCTTTGGAAAGTCTTTCCGTATTCGTTACGAACAGATCGTCTCCGACTAACTGTACTTTGTTTCCAAGTTCAGCTGTCAGTTTCTGCCATCCTTCCCAGTCTTCTTCGTCTAATGCATCTTCGATAGAGATGATCGGATACTTGTCTACCAGTTTCTTCCAGTGCTCGATGAGTTCTTCGGAAGTAAATTTTGTACCTGCCTTTGGAAGTACATATTCGCCCTTCCTCTCACCTTTCCACTCAGAAGATGCTGCATCCATAGCAATCATAAAGTCTTTTCCAGGCTCATATCCAGCATCTTTTACTGCGTCTAAGATGTACTGGATTGCTTCTTCATCGGATGCAAGGTCGGGTGCGAATCCACCTTCATCACCTACGGATGTTGCAAGTCCTTTTGATTTTAATAATGCTGCCAGTGCATGGAAGACTTCTGCGCACCAGCGGAGTGCTTCTTTGAAGCTTGGTGCTCCTACAGGCATGATCATGAATTCCTGTACATCTACTGTGTTGGCTGCATGTGCGCCTCCGTTTAATATATTCATCATAGGTACCGGAAGTCTGTTACCATTTACGCCGCCGAGGAAACGGTAAAGCGGAATCGCAAGTGCATTTGCTGCTGCACGTGCACTCGCAATCGATACTGCAAGGATTGCATTTGCACCTAAGTTTGATTTATCTTTTGTTCCGTCTGCTGCGATCATTGCTGCATCTACTGCATAGATGTCTGATGCGTCTACACCTGTCAGTGCATCACTTATCACTGTATTAATATTCTCTACGGCTTTGGTTACACCTTTTCCGCCGAAACGGGATTTATCGCCGTCACGCAGTTCCAGTGCTTCGAATTCCCCTGTAGATGCGCCGCTTGGTGCCGCACCTCTTCCTACCGTTCCATCCAGAAGATAGACTTCTGCCTCTACCGTCGGATTACCTCTCGAATCAATAATCTCTCTTCCAATAACCTTCTCAATTGCTAAAAAATTCTCCATGTCAAGATCCTTTCCCATGGAACCACTTCTGTCTCTCTTGCTCAGGGACGAGACAGAAGGAGTCTGCCATGATTTATTCACACACAAGTTAGGTCTTCCTAACTATCATTAGCATATCATAACATTTTTGGGTAAATCAAGGAATTTTTTAATTAAAAATGAGAAAATTAACCGATAGAACATTGACCGAAGA
>ENA-OQDF01000319-OQDF01000319.1-human-gut-metagenome-genome-assembly--contig:-NODE-319-length-19754-cov-8.047689_pt1 | contig 19754 bp, 25 predicted proteins | sample MGYA00242769_ERZ504597 | MGnify/ENA primary metagenome ERZ504597 (study PRJEB26092, sample SAMD00036305) | human gut metagenome | host: Homo sapiens | study: EMG produced TPA metagenomics assembly of...
AGGAACGAGACAGGAGAGCCGTGCGGCAGAATATCTGGAAGCCTGGGATATCACATCCTGGTGCGGAATTTCCGGTGCCGCTTCGGTGAGATCGACCTGATCGCAAAACAGGACGACACATACATTTTATCGAAGTAAAATACCGCACGGCCGGACAGCCGGAGACCCGACAAGCGCCGTGGATGGAAAGAAACAGAAGAAAATTTCAAAAACAGCAGATTACTACCGCATGCTCCACCAGATCCCGATGGATGTGCCCTGCCGCTTCGACGTCGTGGCAGAGACACCGGAGGAGATCCGCGTCTATGCGAACGCGTTTTATTATCAGGGGAGCGGCTGGTAGGAAAGGAGTTTTTATGATACCAATTCAATGGAAACAAAACGATAAAAAACGATGCATGTCAACGAGGCGGAAAACGGCGTGGTCTATCTGACCTGGCCGGCGATTGAGAAAATTGAGGGCATCCGCCATGCATTTTCCACACGGATCGGCGGGGTGAGTAAGGAACATCTTTCCAGCATGAATCTCAGCTTTTCGCGCGGCGACGATCGGCGAATGTGCGGGAGAATTACAGAAGATTCTGTGAGGCGGCGGGGTTTGAAGTGGAAAACATTGTTACCTCCGATCAGGCACACACAACGAAGGTCCGTTATGTGACGAAAGCAGACTGCGGCAGCGGCGTGACAAGAGACCGCGATTTCATGATATTGACGGTATGATCACTGACGAGCCGGGCGTCGTACTTGCGACATTCTATGCGGACTGCGTGCCGCTCTACTTTGTCGACCCGGTGCACCGTGCAATTGGACTTTCACATTCCGGCTGGCGTGGAACGGTCCACAAGATGGGACAGGCAACGCTCGATGCGATGCACGAATGGTTTGGAACAGAAGCAAAAGATGTGATCGCAGCCGTCGGCCCGTCGATCTGCCAGGACTGCTACGAGGTGAGCGGTGACGTGATCGAAGAGTTCCGGGCAGCATTCCCGGAAACACTGCATGAGAAACTGTTCTACGGAAAACCAGATGGAAAATACCAGTTAAATCTCTGGGAGGCGAATCATCAGATCCTTCTTGCGGCAGGAGTGCCGGAGAAGCAGATTCATCTGCCGAACCTCTGCACCTGCTGCAACCCGGATTTCCTGTATTCCCACCGTGCATCGAAGGGAAAAAGAGGAAACCTCGCGGCATTCCTTTCCCTGGTCTGAAAACAGAATAGAAAGCATCAAAAAACGGACCTGGAAAAAACAGATCCGTTTTTGCTGTATGCATCCGGCGGACACAAAATCGATTATCTGTGTTTTGCCAGCAGCTTATTGATTTTCTCTGTCGTAGACTGTACTTTTGCAACGGATACGTCGTGGTTAAGCGTATCGATGATGCTTGCCATATATTTGCTCATCTCAGCCGGCTCATACCAAGGACGGGAAACGAGTTCCGGTGTACGGTAGGTCAGGTCGGTGGTGATGACTTTGCTGATATAGCCTTTCTCATAGTAAGCATCGAATTTCTCCAGACCATCTGTGAAGAGGCCGAAGGTGGTGCAGACAAAGACGTGGTCAGCGCCGCGCTCTTTGACCTGTTTTGCAACGTCGAGCATACTCTCACCGGAGGAGATCATATCGTCGATGATGACAACATCTTTTCCCGCTACGGAATCGCCGAGAAACTCATGTGCACGATCGGGTTCTTTCCGTTTACGATGGTGGAGTAATCTCTTCTCTTATAGAACATACCCATATCGACGCCGAGCACGTTGGAGAAGTATACGGCACGCGCCATCGCTCCCTCGTCCGGGCTGATGATCATCAGATGATCGTTGTCGATCGTCAGATCTGGAACGGAACGAAGAAGGGCTTTTAAAAACTGGTAGGTTGGCATGAAGTTGTCAAAGCCGCCGAGCGGAATTGCGTTCATGACACGAGGATCGTGTGCGTCGAAGGTGATAAAGTTGGAAACACCCATGTTCATCAGCTCCTGCAGAGCAAGTGCGCAGTCGAGAGACTCACGTTTGGTGCGCTTATGCTGTCTTCCTTCATAAATGAAAGGCATGATTACGTTGATCCGGTGTGCTTTTCCTGTTGCAGCAGCGATGATACGTTTCAGATCCTGATAATGGTCATCCGGTGACATGTGGTTCTCGTAGCCGCAGACCTTGTAGGTGATGCTGTAGTTGCAGACATCGACCAGAATGTAAAGATCGGCACCACGGACAGATTCGTTGATCTTTCCTTTTGCCTCACCAGAGCCGAAACGCGGGCACTCGCAGTCAATCAGGAAAGAATCCTCGGAATATCCGGAAAAGGGAACTCCGTTGCGGCGCTCGGAGAGCTCTTTACGGAACTGAACCAGATACGCATCGACTTTTTTGCCATTTCCATGCTGCCCGGCAGAGCGGCGAGCTTTAACGGGGCGACCGGAATGGAATTTTCAAGTAAATCTAAATTAGCCATACAAACCTCCAGTAATCGACATATTTTACAAAGCTTTTTCTTCCTATTTATATCATCGAAACAAAGGGCGCGTCAAGCAAAAAACGAAAGAATCCTTGCTTTTTGTGCAGGTTGTTGTTATTATAATGAATGAATGTCCGCTGGCTATGCAGAGTTCTGCTGCCTTTCGGACAGAAAATGAAGGAAAAGGAAAGGCCATAACGTAATATCTGTGAAAAACAAAACGAAACACATCATAAAGAAAATAGAACCGGGCAGTATTGCCGAAGAGCTTGAACTGGAACCGGGAGACGAACTGCTTCGTGTCAACGGGGAAGAAATCGAGGACGTTTTTGATTACCATTTCCAGACCAACGACTCCTATCTGGAACTCACGATCCGGAAGAAAAACGGGGAAGAATGGGATCTGGAGATTGAAAAAGAGTACGACGAGGAAATCGGCATCACATTCGAGAACGAGTTCATGGATCAGTACCGTTCCTGCAGCAACAACTGCATTTTCTGCTTCATCGATCAGATGCCGCCGGGAATGCGTCCCACCTTGTATTTTAAGGATGACGATTCGCGTCTGTCCTTCCTGCAGGGAAACTATATTACACTGACCAACATGAGCGACCACGATATCGACCGGATTATCCGCTACCATCTGGCACCGATCAATATTTCGTTCCAGACAACGAACCCGGAGCTCCGCTGCAAAATGCTGCACAACCGTTTTGCGGGCAATATCTTTCCGAAGGTCCAGCGCCTTTACGAGGCGGGAATCGAGATGAATGGACAGATTGTGCTCTGCAAGGGATACAACGACGGCGCAGAGCTGGAGCGCAGTATTTCGGATCTGTCAAAATATCTGCCGCATCTGAAAAGTGTTTCGGTTGTCCCGGTCGGACTTTCGAAATACCGCGACGGACTGGCGCCTCTGGAACCGTTTACCAGGGAGGATGCAAAAGAAGTTCTTGCCACGATTCACAAATGGCAGAAAAAGCTGTATGAACAGTGGGGACTTCACTTTATCCATGCTGGTGATGAATGGTATCTGCTGGCGGGAGAGCCGATCCCGGAGGAGGAAAATTACGATGGCTATATCCAGCTGGAAAACGGAGTGGGAATGCTCCGGCTTCTGGAGGACGAGGTTGCGGAAGAACTTTCGAAACGAGAAGGGGACGACCGTCACCGCCATGTAACGATTGCGACCGGAAAAGCTGCGGCGCCGTCGTTGGAAAAACACATGCAGAAAATTCGTGAAAAATATCCGAATGTACAGGCGGAGGTTATCACGATTATCAACTATTTCTTTGGAGAATCCATTACCGTATCCGGTCTGATTACCGGAAAGGATCTGATGGAGCAGTTAGAGGGAAGAGATCTTGGCGAGTGCCTGCTGCTTCCGTGCAACATGCTCCGTTCGGGAAAAAACGTCTTTCTCGACGATGTGACGGTGGAAGAGGTGGAAGAGCGCCTGAAAACACCGGTACAGATTATCGATGAGCCGGGCAGCGACCTGGTGAAAGCCGTTGTGGAGGAAAACCAGGAGACGATACACAGAAGGAGAACAATGTATGAGCAAGCCGATTGTAGCAATTGTGGGCCGGCCGAACGTGGGTAAATCCACCCTGTTTAATGTATTAGCCGGAGACAATATTTCGATTGTAAAAGACACACCGGGTGTAACCCGTGACCGTATTTATGCCGACGTGGAGTGGCTGAACCACAAATTTACGCTGGTAGACACCGGCGGTATTGAGCCGGAATCCAAAGATATCATTCTCTCCCAGATGAGAGACCAGGCGCAGATCGCCATTGATACCGCAAATGTCATCATCTTCATCACTGACGTCCGTCAGGGCCTTGTAGATGCCGATGCAAAGTAGCTGATATGCTCAGAAGAAGCCGCAAGCCGGTTGTGCTGGTGGTCAACAAAGTCGACAACTTCGACCGTCAGATGATGGATGTTTATGAATTCTATAACCTCGGCATCGGAGAGCCGCACGCCATTTCCGCATCCGGAAAGCTCGGCATCGGCGATATGCTCGATGAGGTGACAGGATATTTTGATCCGGAGATGGAAAACGAGGAGGAGAGCGAGATTCCGCGCATCGCCATTGTCGGAAAACCGAACGTCGGAAAATCCTCCCTGGTCAACAAACTGTTGGGCTCGAACCGTGTCATCGTATCCGATATCGCCGGAACGACGCGCGATGCGATCGATACCACGATCATGCACAATGGAAATGAATATATTTCATCGATACCGCAGGTCTTCGAAAGAAAAACAAGATCAAAGAGGAGCTGGAGCGGTACAGCATCATCCGTACAGTATCTGCCGTAGAGCGCGCAGATGTCGTCGTTCTTCTGATCGATGCAACCGAGGGTGTCACCGAGCAGGATGCCAAAATTGCCGGTATCGCCCATGAGCGTGGAAAAGGTATGATCATTGCGGTAAATAAATGGGATGCCTTGGAAAAAGATGACAAGACGATCTACCGCTTTACCGAAAAAGTAAGAAATACATTGGCTTACATGCCGTATGCAGAGCTTCTTTTCATCTCTGCGAAGACAGGACAGCGTCTTCCGAAGCTGTTCGAGACGATCGACATGGTTCTGCAGTACCAGAACCTGCGCGTACAGACCGGTGTCCTGAACGAGATTCTGACCGAGGCAATGGCAATGCAGCAGCCGCCGTCAGACCGTGGAAAACGACTGAAAATCTACTACATGACACAGGTTTCGGTCAAACCGCCGACATTTGTTATTTTCGTCAACGACAAAGAACTGATGCATTTCTCCTACGTTCGATATCTGGAGAATAAAATCAGAGAGTCGTTCGGCTTCCGCGGCACACCGCTGAAATTCATCATCAGAGAACGAAAAGAGAAGGAGCAGTAAAGAGTTATGGTACGGATCATATGCCTTTTGATCGGATACGCATTTGGCCTTTTTCAGACCTCATATATTTATGGAAGGACGAAGGGAATTGATATCCGGGAACACGGCAGCGGAAACGCAGGAACGACCAACGCGCTCCGGACTTAGGGAAAAAGCAGGCGCCATCACGCTTGCCGGCGACTGTATCAAATGCATTCTGGCGGTCCTGACGGTACGCCTGATCTTCGGTGCATCGCACCCGGAAATGCTGAAACTGCTGACGGTGTATGCTGCGGCCGGAACGATTCTCGGCCACAACTTCCCGTTTTACTTAGGCTTCCGCGGCGGAAAAGGAATCGCTGCGACCGCGGGTCTGATTATCTCGTTTGACTGGAGAATCACGCTGGTCTGTGCAGCGCTGTTTTTCCTGAATCTTGCAGTAACACACTATGTTTCCCTCGGTTCCATGATGGTTTACGTTGTCTTTTTTGCAATGGCCGTTATCATGGGACAGGCGGGCTGCTTTGCGCTAGAACCGCCGTATCTCTATGAGATGTACGTGGTGATCGCACTTCTTGCCGTGCTTGCCTTTTGGGAGCACCGTGCAAACATCAAGCGTCTCATCGCGGGAACAGAGCGGAAAACGTATTTATCCAAAAAGTCGGAGAAATAAAATATGGCAAAGATTAGCATCATCGGAGCAGGAAGCTGGGGAACCGCCCTCGGCCTCCTGCTCTGCAACAACGGGCATGACGTGACGATCTGCTCGGAAAATGAAAAGGAAATTAAGAGCTTAAAGGAACACAGAGAGCATCTGACGAAGCTTCCGGGCGTAAAACTGCCGGATGAAATGAAATTCACCTGCGATGTGCGCGGCTCCCTTTCCGGACAGGACATCCTTGTAATGGCAAAAGCATCCCCGTACGTGCGAACCACATGTAAAAAGTATGCGGCGGATATTCCGGACGGCCAGCTCATCGTCAATGTGGCAAAAGGCGTGGAAGCCGATACCCTGATGACGATGTCTCAGATCATCGAGGAGGAAGTGCCGGGAGCGAATGTCGTTGTTCTCTCCGGACCAAGCCACGCAGAGGAAGTCGGCCGCGGCCTGCCGACCACGATCGTTGTCGGCGCGCATGACCGCGAGAGCGCACTGTATGTGCAGAATGTGTTCATGAGTCCGGTCTTCCGCGTTTACACAAGCCCGGACATCACGGGAATTGAACTTGGCGGAGCTCTGAAAAATGTCATCGCACTGGCAGCCGGAACGGCGGATGGTCTTGGCTACGGCGACAATACGAAAGCGGCTCTGATTACCCGCGGGATCGCGGAAATTGCACGGCTCGGCACGGCGATGGGTGCCCATGCGGAAACCTTCTACGGTCTTTCCGGTATCGGCGACCTGATTGTAACGTGTGCTTCCGTTCACAGCCGGAACCGGAAAGCCGGATACCTGATCGGCCAGGGCAGAACGATGCAGCAGGCGATGGATGAGGTTCAGATGATCGTCGAGGGCGTCTATTCCGCAAAAGCGGGTCTTACCCTGTCGAAAAAATTCGGAATCGAAACGCCGATCATTCAGGCAGTCAATCAGGTTCTGTTTGAAAACAAAAACCCGAAACAGGCTGTGGATGAACTGATGCAGCGTATGAAAAAAGACGAACTCGCCCCGGATCTCTGGGAGCGGTAAAAATAAGAAACCTGTCACTTCTGTGAAATGATACAGAGACGGCAGGTTCTTTTTTGTGCAGACCGAAATTTTTCAGCAAAAATACGGGAAAAAGATGACAATACTTTCGAAATCAAGTATAGTAATAGAAAGCGGAATAATTTTAACTGAAAAGATGCGGAGGAAAATACAGCAGGAGGAAGAAAGAATGAGAGGAGTAGAAACAAGAATTCAGGAAATCCGCCATGCCATTTTTACGGAAGTTGCAAAAATGGCGTATGACGTGGACTCCCCGGTGGAAAAGACGATCGAGGAAATTCCTTACCGTGTAATTCCCGGTGAGGTCGGAAATTTTAGAAATGATGTGTTTCTGGAGCGGGCGATTGTAGGAGAGCGGCTTCGCCTTGCAATGGGACTTCCGTGCAGAAGCGCGGCAGAGCACGCCCCGATCTCGGACAATATCAAACTGGCGGACCAGGCGGAGACGTATTATACACCGCCGCTCATTAATGTCATCAAATTTGCATGCAACGCCTGTCATGAAAAACGGGTTCTGATCACGGAGGGATGTCAGGGGTGTCTTGCACATCCGTGCGTGGAAGTCTGTCCGAAAAAGGCCATTACGCTGGACCGCACCAATGGACGATCCTATATTGATCAGGATAAATGCGTCAAATGTGGTCAGTGTGCCAAGGTATGCGGATACCAGGCTATTATCATTCAGGAGCGTCCGTGTGCGAGAGCCTGCGGAATGGATGCCATCGGTTCAGATGAGAACGGAAAAGCGGATATCGATTACGAGAAATGTGTATCCTGCGGCCAGTGTCTCGTCAACTGCCCGTTCGGCGCTATTTCGGACAAATCCCAGATCTTCCAGGTAATCCGTGCGATCCAGTCGGGAGAGCGCGTCTATGCAGCGCTGGCACCGGCGTTTGTCGGCCAGTTCGGACCGAAAGTAACGCCTGGAAAACTGCGTGCGGCGATGAAAAAGCTCGGTTTTGCGGATGTCTTTGAAGTTGCGATCGGAGCGGATCTCTGTGCGGCACAGGAGGCAGAGGATTTTGTGAACGAAGTTCCGGAGAAACTGCCGTTTATGGCGACATCCTGCTGTCCGGCCTGGTCTGTAATGGCGAAGAAACTGTTCCCGGATTACGCAAGCTGTATCTCGATGGCACTGACCCCGATGACGCTGACGGCGCGTCTGATCAAGAAACACAATCCGAATGCGAAGGTTGTCTTTGTCGGACCGTGTGCGGCGAAAAACTGGAGGCCATGCGCCGGTCTGTCCGCAGTGAGGTGGACTTCGTTCTGACGTTTGAAGAGATGTCGGGCATTTTCGATGCGCGCCAGGTAGATGTGAGTGCACTTGAGGAAGATCCGGACGGCGTCAGCGATGCATCGGTGGACGGAAGAAACTTTGCTGTCTCCGGCGGCGTTGCAAAATCTGTGGAAAATGTAATCCGTGAAAAATACCCGGACCGCGAAATCAAGATGGCAAATGCAGAAGGTCTGAAGGAATGCCGGAAACTGCTGACAATGGCGAAGGCCGGAAAGTACAACGGTTATCTTCTCGAAGGCATGGCCTGTCCGGGCGGATGCGTGGCAGGAGCCGGCACGATGCAGTCAATCAAAAAGTCACAGGCGGCAGTTAACAAATATGCGGCGCAGGCAAAACACAAGATTTCCAGCCAGACAGAATATGTAAAAGAACTGGACAAGCTGGTAGACTAAAAAGAACAGCAAGGTGGAGAAAAGTGAAAAAGAAAAGAAGATGGGCTTTGCGGCAGCGATTCTTGCAATGGTACTTTTGTTTGCAGGATGCGGCCAGACAGAGACAAAGTCGGAGAGCAGCGGGACAAAAAGCACAGGATCAGAAAGTACAGTATCAGAAAGTACGCAGACAGAGAGCAGCACAGCGGCATCGGAAACAGAAGATGAGACACTGGTCCATGTGCTTGCATTAAAAGGACCGACCAGCATGGGAATGGTAAAAATGATGAGCGATAACGACAGCAAAGAGTCACCTGCGGACACGTTTGAACTTGCCGCTGCCCCGGATGAGGTCAGCGCAAAACTGGTACAGGGAGAGGTGGATATCGCCGCGGTTCCTGCGAACCTTGCAAGCGTACTCTACAACAAGACAAACGGCGGCGTGCAGGTGCTCGCAGTCAATACGCTCGGTGTCCTTTATATCGTCGAGGACGGCGATACCGTACATTCCATTGCGGATCTGAAAGGCAGAACCATTTATGCGGGCGGCAAAGGTGCAACTCCGGAGTATGCTTTGAATTATATCCTCGAAAAGAACGGCCTCGTACCGGGTGAGGACGTAACGATCGAGTGGAAGAGCGAACACGCCGAGTGCGTGGCAGCACTTGCAGAAGATGCCGATGGAATCGCCATGCTGCCGCAGCCGTTTGTAACGACGGCACAGACGAAAAAAGAAACGCTGCGCACCGCACTTGACCTGACCGAAGAATGGAACAAAATCCAGGAGTCCGAAGGAACGGCGAGCACACTGGTGACAGGTGTTACCGTTGTACGCACTGCCTTTGCCAAGGAGCATCCGGAAGCAGTTGCAGACTTCATGGAAGCTTACCAGGCATCCGTATCCTACGTAACCGAAAACACTGATGAGGCGGCAAAACTGATCGGGGATTATGACATTGTTCCGGAGGCAGTCGCAAAGAAAGCGCTTCCGGCATGCAACATTGTCTGCATCACCGGTGATGAGATGAAAGAGAAGCTTTCCGGTTATCTCGGTGTACTCAAAGACCAGAACCCGGAGGCAGTCGGAGGAGAACTTCCAGGAGATGACTTCTATTATTCCGAATAAAAACAAAAAAGAGAAACAGAGAAAAACGAAGCTCTGGCCGATCGTGTTCTGGCTTATGATCTGGCAGGCGGTAAGCGTTTTTGTCGGGCAGGAGATCCTTCTGGCATCTCCTGCTGCTGTTTTGAAACGCCTTTTTACGCTTGTAACAGAACCGGTCTTCTGGCAGTCCCTGCTGTTTTCCGGAGCACGCATCGGAGCCGGATTCCTTCTTGGTGCGGCGGCGGGAATTGCAGGAGCTGCACTTGCCGGTCGGTTTTCCATTGCAGAAGAACTCCTGACGCCGCTGGTTGCAGCAGTGAAAGCAGTGCCGGTCGCTTCTTTTGTGATTCTGATCCTGATCTGGGTTTCTTCGAAGAATCTTTCGGTTGTGATTTCGTTTCTGATGGTATTTCCGATCCTGTATACAAACACGCGGAACGGCCTACGGGAACTGGACACAGCGCTTTTGGAGATGACAGACGTTTTTCAGGTTCCGCGGCCGGTGCGGCTGCGCTGGGTGATCCTCCCGCAGCTGTACCCATATATCCGGACGGGATGTTCACTTTCCCTCGGCCTTTGCTGGAAGGCCGGAACGGCAGCAGAAGTAATCGGCATTCCGAACCGATCCATCGGAGAGCATCTGTATCAGGCAAAAATATATCTCGACACACCGGGACTCTTTGCCTGGACGGCAGCGATCGTGTACGTCAGCTTCTGTCTCGAAAAAGCTGTTTTAAAAGGAATGGATCTTGCGGAAAAAAGAATGCTGGTGATGAAATGAGAGAAGATACGATTGAAATCTGCCATCTGAAAAAAGCGTATGGAGAACACGTTATTTTTTCGAATCTTACGATGGAACTGAAAAAAGGAGCAGTGACCTGTCTGATGGCTCCTTCCGGGGCTGGAAAGACAACCCTGCTGCGGATTCTGGCAGGCCTGGAGCAGGCGGACGGCGGAAAAATCGGGGGACTGGAAGCCTTAAGAAAAAGTATGGTTTTTCAGGAACCGCGGCTGGCAGAAGAACTGACAGCTGCAGCCAATATCCAGCTCGCGGTAAGGCGCCGCATGTTTGGAAAAGAAAAAAGAAGCTCCCGTCATCTTGTGGAGGAGATGGAGGAACTCGGCCTTTCGGGCTGTGAAAACCAGGCTGTATCGGAACTGTCGGGCGGCATGCGCCAGCGGGTGGCGGTTCTGCGGGCCATGCGCATGGACGCAGATTTCCTCCTTTTGGATGAGCCGTTCCGGGGACTGGATGCGGGGACGAAAAAGAAAACGATGAACTATATCCGCAGAAAAGGAAAGAAAAAACGATGCTTCTGGTCACGCATGATTTAGAAGAAGCCGAAGCAATGGGGGACTGGATCTGCACCTGCAGCAGACTGGATGGTATCCTCGAAATAAAGAGAAACAGCAAAAGCAGCACAGAAATTTGAAACGGAAAGAAACAGATTTTCTGTGCTGCTTTTGCTGTGAATCCGCAGTTACAGCAGGTCATCCGGTATGGAAGCAGAGCGGAGCTGTTCGTCCATCGTGTCGATGAGCGCCATGTCGGCTTCAGAAGTTCGAAGTCGAAGACATCCGCGTTGGCAAAAATGCGGTCCGGCTGTGTCGATTTCGGGATGACACTGATGCCCTGCTGGACGAGGTAGCGGAGGCCGATCTGTGCTTCAGTGCGTACATACTTTTCTGCCAGCTGCTGCATAATCTCACGGTTCAGATAAAGACCTCTTGCGAGCGGCGCATACGCTTGAACGGCGATTCCATGTGAACGGCAGAAAGCGATGAGCGGTTTCCGGTTCCAGAGCGGATGGCATTCGATCTGGTTGACGGCCGGGATGACGCCGGAAAATTCAAAGAGGGCGGTAAGGTGCGGCTCCTCGAAGTTGCTGACGCCGATCGATTTTGCACGCCCGGATTCGCGGATTTTTTCGAGTGCGCGCCACGTCTCCGGGTAGCAGCCCGGCACCGGCCAGTGAATCAGGTAAAGATCAACGTAGTCGAGACGGAGACGGTCGAGGCTGCGGTTGAAGGCACCTTCGATATCACCGACCCGCTGCGCGGTATTCCATACCTTTGTGGTAATAAAAAGTTTTCCCGCGGAATCCCGCTTGCGCGGATCCCGCGGCCGATGCTGTCCTCATTTTTATAGGAGGAGGCGGTATCGATCAGACGGTAGCCGTATTTTGCCGCGGTGACAATTGCTTTTTCTGCCTCTTTTTCTGTCGATTTGTAAGTGCCAAGCCCCAGAAGCGGCATCGCTCTGCCGTCGTTCAATGTAATGGTTGGAATAGAAAGTGCCATAAAAACCCTCCGTATCTTGAATCAAAAAAGATTCTGCCGTATTTCTCTCATAATTATGTTTAGTATAACATGAAAATTTAAAGAAATCAGACCAAATATATTAAAAAAGTTTAACACAATCGGGAAATGAAAAAAATAACAAGCCATGCAAGAAAAAAGAAGGATGCCAGGACGGCCTGTATGGCGAATTGTACAGAAATTTTGTGGAGGCCGTATTGATTTTGTGCATGAAATAGAGTATAATAAATTTGAATTGATATTTATTTATCATTCCCTGTACAATCTGCAGGACGTTTCAGGAAAACAAAAGCGGACGAAACGGACGGCAGAGCAGAAAAACGGGGACAGAGGAGGCCATATTATGCATTTATTATATGACGAGAATGGAAATCCCATTCCGCACGGAGCTCACGACGAGCACCATCATCACCATGACCATCATCACGAGGGAGAAGACTGCGGACATGCCTGCAATGCATGCGGTTCCGAAGAAAAATGCAAGGACGAAAATCTTGCCCTTTTAACCTATATGCTGCAGCACAATGAACATCACGCAGCAGAACTCGACGAGATGGCCGACAAACTGGAAAAAGCCGGAATGGCGGACGCCGCAAAACAGATCAGGGAGGGAGTATCCGATTTCCAGAAAGGCAATATGCGCCTGTCCCTTGCACTGACACTTGTAAAAGAGCATTTGAAAGAAGTTAAGTAGAGGAGGCGTAAGCTATGTGCCTTGCAACGGTATACAAAAATCCGGAAAACACAGTTGTCTGTAAAAATGTGAGCCGCATCGATGTCGATGGAGAATTCGTTCTGATCCGTGACATCATGGGTGAGGAGATCAGACTGCAGGGTAAGATCAAAATGGTAGATCTTGCAAACAGCATTGTAGAGCTGGACTGTGAATGATAATTGGTTGACGGAACCAGTTATTCTATAAAAGCGGTTTTAGGCCCCCGGTTCTGCAAATCGGAACAAACAGAACAAGCGAACCGGGACTTAGAATAGGAATATATCATATTAAAGCGGAGGTAAATTGAATTATGAAACTTTCAGAAGAGATGAAAAACAAGACTCTTCTGTCTTTTGAGCTGTTCCCGCCAAAGACAGAGAAGGGACTGCAGAATCTGCCGGGTACCATCGACCACCTGATGAAGTACAACCCGTCTTACATTTCCTGTACATATGGAGCAGGCGGCGGAAATGTCGGAGCAAACCGTGAAGTATGTCAGATGATCAAAAATGCCGGAACTACACCGGTTACTCATTTCACCGTTATCAAAAACACAAAAGAAGGAATCAAAGAGCAGCTGGATCAGTATCTGGCTGACGGCGTAGACCATATGCTGGCACTGCGCGGAGATATTCCGCTTGGTGAGACTACAACCTGTGGTGACTTTGACTATGCTACCGATCTTGTAAAATTCGTACGTGATACCTACGGCGATAAATTTGAAATCGCTGTTGCAGGTTCACCGGAAGGCCACATCTCCTGCAGAAGTCTGGAGTCTGATATCGCAGTTCTGAAACAGAAACAGGACAACGGAGCAGACTACATCATGACACAGCTCTGCTGGGATATGGAGCAGTTCAAATACTGGCTGGATGCAATCCGTAAAGCAGGAATCACCATGCCGGTAGACGTTGGAGTAATGCCGATCCTGGATCAGGCCGCTACTATTAACATGGCACTTTCCAGAAACGGCTGTGTGATGGACAGAGAGCTTTCCAGAATGATCTCCAGACACTGGCTGTTCCCGAACCCATTTGCAGCAAAAGATGCAGAGGGCAAACCGTTCGACGTATTCTACGACAAGAAAGTTGCAGAGTTCAAAGAAGAGGGTATCGAATATACCGTAAAACAGATTGATGCATACCGTGCACTCGGTGTCAACGGAATTCATCTGTATGCACTGAATAAATGGAAAGACGTATCTGAAATCATCGACAGATCCGGCCTTTGCACACTGGTTTAATGAATTAATTACTTGAATTTGGGAGGCATCCGATTTTTATGGCACACGTAATAGCTGTCGCCGGAAAAGGCGGCGTTGGAAAAACAACATTATGCGGCTTGCTGATCCAGTATCTCTGCGAGTCAGGAAAAGGTCCTGTTCTTGCGGTTGATGCGGACGCAAACTCAAACCTGAATGAGGTACTCGGTGTAGAAGTAGAAGCTACCCTTGGAGATATCCGGGAGGAGATTGCCCGTGCAGAGATGGCATCCAAAAACCCGATTCCGGCAGGTATGAGCAAGGCAGATTATGCGGAATTTAAATTTGCAGGCGCTCTGACTGAGGAAGATGATTTTGACCTGCTTGTGATGGGAAGAACACAGGGAAAAGGCTGTTACTGCTTCGTCAATGGACTTCTGCAGAATCAGCTTGCAAAGCTGTATCCGAATTACCCCTTCATGGTTGTGGATAACGAGGCAGGCATGGAGCATATCAGCCGTGGTATACTTCCGGGAATGGATACAGCTATTTTGGTCAGTGACTGCTCAAGAAGAGGAGTACAGGCCGCTGCGAGAATCGCGGAGCTGATCAAAGAATGCGATATGAAGCCGAAGCAGGTAGGACTGATCGTAAACCGCGCGCCGAATGGCGTGTTAAATGAGGGAACCCGTGAGGAAATTGAAAAACAGGGATTAACTCTCCTTGGCGTTGTTCCGCACGATGATCAGGTTTATGAATATGACTGTGACGGAAAACCAACCGTACGTCTGCCGGAAGACTCTCCGGTACGCGCGGCATTAAAGAAAATCGTAGAAAACCTTGATTTATAAAAACAGAGAATCTGCCCTCCGCTTTGTACACGCTGCAGGCGGAGGGATATTTCAAAAGTAAATATCCCCATGGAGGATGTTTTTACCATAAAAATATTAAAATACAATCTTGAGGAGGACAAGATGAGCGAATTCAAATTAACAAGCGTAGAAGAATTCGAACAGGCCACGAATGAGCTCCTGGAAAATGGTGCAAAGGTTGGCGCTGACGCATGGCAGTTTCGTGTAAAAAACCAGACCCCGCACTGTAAATTCGGTGAGCAGGGAACCTGCTGCCGTATCTGTACGATGGGACCTTGCCGTATTACACCAAAGGCACCGAGAGGAATCTGCGGATGCGATGTACACGGTATTGTAGGACGTAACTTCCTGCGCTTTACAGCAGGCGGTTCCGCAACACATTCCGATCATGGCCGTGAGATCTGCCACACACTGCATGAGGCTGATCCAAACGGAAACTACAAAGTAAAAGATCCGGAGAAACTGATCCGTATCGCAAAAGAGTGGGGCGTAGAGACAGAAGGAAAAGATATTTACGATCTGGCACATGAGATGTCCGAGCTGGCTCTTTTAGAGTATGGTAAACCGTTTGGAACACAGAGATTCCTGAAACGTGCTCCGCAGCACACACAGGAAATCTGGGAGAGAGAAGAAATCGCACCGCGTGCGATTGACCGTGAGGTTGCATGTTCTCTTCATATGACTCATATGGGATGTTCTTCCTTCCGGAAGCACTCGTTCGCCAGTCCCTTCGTTCCGGACTTTCCGATGGATGGGGCGGCTCCATGATGGGTACCGAGTTCTCTGACGTACTGTTCGGAACTCCAAAGCCGATCGAAACCGAGGCAAACCTTGGTGTTATGAAAGAAGATGAAGTAAATATCATCGTTCATGGCCATGATCCGTCACTTTCCGAGATGATCTGCGAATACGCAGACGATCCGGAGATGATCGCATATGCAAAAGAAATGGGAGCAAAGGGAATCAACGTGGCAGGTGTCTGCTGTACTTCCAATGAAGTAGCAATGCGCCGCGGCGTGCCGATGGCAGGTAACTTCCTGCAGCAGGAAACGTGGTACTGACCGGTGCCTGCGAGGCCATCGTTGTTGACGTACAGTGTATTTTCCCGGCCCTTGGACCTTTAAGCAAATGTTTCCATACTAAATTCGTTACCACCAGCCCGATTGCGCAGATGCCGGATGCAGAATACATTCGTTTCAACGCAAAAACAGCAGGTGAGAATGCAAAAGCCATCGTAAAAATGGCAATTGAAAACTTTAAAAACCGGAAACCGGAGCTGGTACATATCCCGCATATGAAGCAGAAAGCAACCGTTGGATACTCTTTTGAGTCCATCATCAAGACTCTGGATAAAGTAACCAATTCCCAGGTTGACCAGACCGGAACTCTGATGCCGCTGTGGCAGTGTGTGGCATCCGGCGTTATCCGCGGTGCAGTTGCCATGGTAGGATGCAACAACCCGAAAGTCCGTCCGGACACCGCTCACATCGAGCTGATGAAGAAGCTGATCGCGCACGACGTTATCATCGTTGCTTCCGGATGCTCTGCACAGGCAGCAGCAAGAGCAGGTCTGATGGACAAACGTGCTAAAGATCTCTGCGGTGCAGGTCTGAAACGTGTCTGCGAGCTGGCTGATATCCCGCCGGTACTCCACATGGGATCCTGCGTTGATATCTCCCGTATGATGGTTCTTGTAGCAGAACTTGCTAAAATCGGTAATGTCAATATTTCCCAGCTTCCGGTTGTCGGATGTGCTCCGGAGTGGATGTCTGAGAAAGCAGTTTCCATCGGAAACTATGTTGTAGCAACCGGTATCGATACTTACCTTGGCGTAGAGCGTATGTATCCGGATCCACTGAGGTAACAGGACTTCTGACCAACGGTGTCCGCGACTGGGTTGAGGCAGCTTACACAGTAGAAAAAGACATCGACAAGCTGGGCGATGCAATGCTCGCACGAATCGAAGAGAAACGTGCCGCACTCGGCGTATAAAAAGGACAGGGCGGTCCCTGACGTAAAAAGAGACCGCCCTTTTTGAAGTGAAAAGGTGTAAAATGAAAATAGCAGTAACTGGAAAGGGTGGCGTAGGAAAAACAACCATCGCAGCGACCCTTGCAAGACTTTATGCAGAAGAAGGCCATCCGGTTCTGGCTGCAGATGTCGATCCGGATGCCAATCTGGGCCTTGCGCTTGGATTTCCGGAAGAAATCCTCGATTCGATCATTCCGATTACCAAAATGAGAAAACTGATCGAAGAGCGCACCGAGGCAAGTGCAGACAACCGGTTTTACAAGATAAATCCGAGAGTAAGTGATATCCCCGATAAATACAGCAAAGAGTACAATGGAGTCAAACTCCTGACGCTTGGCACCGTGGAGACGGCCGGAAGCGGCTGTGTCTGCCCGGAGCATGTGATGCTGCGGAGAATCATCAACAGCCTGGTCCTTCACAGAGGGGATGTTGTCATCCTCGACATGGAAGCAGGCCTTGAGCATCTGGGAAGAGGAACGACGGAGGGCATGGATATGTTCATCGTAGTCATCGAGCCGGGTGCAAGAAGTATTCAGACCTATAAGAATGTCAAACGTCTGGCCGAAGAGCTTGGCGTTCATCAGGTTCATGTCGTGGCAAACAAAGTACGCGACGAAAAAGATGAGGCATTCATACAGGACCGTATCCCCCCGGAGGATCTTCTGGGCATGGTCCACTACAACCCGGAAATTATGGAAGCGGACAGGGAAGGTTCGTCTCCATATGATTACAGCGCGGCTGCAGTAGAAGAGATACGGAAAATAAAACAAAATCGATAAGTCAAACATGCCTGGCATGGAAAAAGTGTGATAGGAGGAAAAACACATGACATTATTCGAGAGAGTATTTGGCGGAAATGATGCAGTATACGGTCTTACCGAAGCTGCCATTGATGCCGCAATCGCAGCAAACGGAGAGGAAAAAGCAGTCAGCTTCCCGGACACTGCTTACGCACTTCCGTGTTACTATGCTGTAACAGGAGTAAAGGTTACCAACTTAAAAGAGATGAAAGAGGCTCTTGGCGTGGTAAAATCTCTGATGACAAGAGAAAATCAGCTGAATGATGTATTTATGTCCGGTGTTGCAACTGCACTCTGCGCAGAGTTCATCGAGGCAATTAAATACATCGACGGTGCAAAACCATATGATGAGCCGTGCTACGGCCATTTAAGCGATGCCATCATCCGTGAGCTTGGTGTGCCGCTTGTAACAGGCGATATCCCGGGCGTAGCTGTTATCCTTGGAAGCGCTCCGACCGTACAGGAAGGCGTGGATCTGGTTAAGAGCTATCAGGCACAGGGTATTCTTGTAACACTGGTTGGCGGAATCATTGATCAGTGTCAGGAATTAGGATACAAGACCGGCGCAAACGTACGTGTCATCCCGCTTGGAAAAGACGTAACATCTGTAATCCACGTTGTATCCGTAGCAATCCGTGCAGCCCTGATCTTCGGTAACGTAACTGCAGGCGATGCAGGCGCACTGATGACCTACACCAAAGACCGTGTACCGGCATTCGTAAATGCTTTTGCTCCTCTGGATGATGTGATCGTTGCATGCGGCGCTGGTGCGATTGCACTTGGTTTCCCGGTTATCACAAACGATGACAAAGACGTTCCGGCTATTCCGAAGAGTCTCATTATCCAGAAGGACGTTTCCAAATTCAACGCAACTTCTCTGGAAGCCCGCGACATCAAGATTAAAATTACAAACATCGATATCCCGGTTGCATTCGCATCTGCATTTGAGGGCGAAATCATCCGCCGCGGTGATATGCAGGTTGAGTTTGACGGTTCCCGTGTAGACTGTTGCGAGCTGGTTCAGACAAAAGATGCTTCCGAAGTAGAAGATCACAAGATCGAGCTGATCGGACCGGACATTGACGAGTTCGAGGTAGGTTCCAAGCACAGCATTGCATACGTTGTTGAGGTTGCCGGAAAGAGCATGCAGCCGGATTTCGAGCCTGTATTTGAGCGTAAATTCCACAGCTACCTGAACTGCATCGAAGGTGTGATGCATACCGGACAGCGTGATATGATCCGTATCCGTGTCAGCAAAGAAGCTTTCAACGCAGGCTTCCGTGCAAAACACTTCGGAGAAGTTCTGTACGCACAGGTGAAGAACGAGTTCGAGGCTGTTGTTGACAAATGTCAGGTTAAGATCTACACCAATCCGGAAGACTGTACCAAGATCCGTCACGAAATTGCAATTCCGGTATTCGACAAACGTGATGAGCGTCTGTCTACCATGACAGATGAATCCGTACCGGTATACTACAGCTGTATCATGTGCCAGGCATTCTCCCCGAGCCATGTATGTGTTGTTACACCAGAGCGTCTCGGACTTTGCGGTGCTGTTTCATGGCTGGATGCAAAAGCTACCAACGAGCTGGATCCGAACGGACCTTGCCAGGTTATCACAAAAGAAAAAGTAATCGATGAGAGAATCGGTGAGTATGAGGATGTTAACGAGGCTGTTCGTAAGCTTTCCCAGGGTGCTCTTGATGACGTATCTTTGTACTCCATCATGGAAAACCAATGACATCCTGCGGATGCTTCGAGTGTATCTGTGGTATCGAACCATTCTCCAACGGTGTCTGCATCGCAAACCGTGAGTACGCAGGCATGACTCCTCTGGGAATGACCTTCTCCGAGCTGGCTTCCATGACAGGCGGCGGTGTTCAGACTCCTGGATTCATGGACACGGCAAACACTTATCGCTTCCAAGAAGTTATGAAAGCAGAAGGCGGTGTTGCCCGTATCGTATGGATGCCGAAAGAGCTGAAAAGAGCAGGTTGCAGAGAAACTGAATGAG
>ENA-OQDF01000320-OQDF01000320.1-human-gut-metagenome-genome-assembly--contig:-NODE-320-length-19729-cov-1.794001_pt1 | contig 19729 bp, 21 predicted proteins | sample MGYA00242769_ERZ504597 | MGnify/ENA primary metagenome ERZ504597 (study PRJEB26092, sample SAMD00036305) | human gut metagenome | host: Homo sapiens | study: EMG produced TPA metagenomics assembly of...
TGAATAAGGATTTACAGGTGGCAAAGTACCACAATGGGCCATGTCCGAGCAAGAGGTTCCGCAGATCGTGATGCAAGGATTCGAATCCTCCGCTTACGCTAGCGACAAGTACAGTCCATATATACGTTATTGAATGCCAATGGCACCTTCTACCTATTCAAGGTTTCACATAACGGGCAGGACAAGACGATTACCTTTGATGTATTCGGGAATATCGTATAAAAAAAGCCGCACGATTCACAGCCGTCTCCGGACTTGAATCGCGCGGTTTGCGTTATATGATAATCAAGCTTATTTACTGATCAATTCCAAGGTCGCCCCTTTTACTCCCGGTGCGGAAGCCTCGAAATAGATCGTCCCCGGTTCCTCGGCCGTCCGCACGATAGCGGTAAGTTGCCCGCTAAACAGTTTCATTTCCGGAAGATGGAAGAGTTCCAGACTGGCGCTATTTCCATTTGCCGCCGCACGGTAGGCTCCGGCACCACGTACCTTAAACTGGATCTGGCGGGTATCATCCGGACAAAGGTTACCGTTCTTGTCTACGACTCTAACATTGATGAAAGAAAGGTCTTTTCCGTCAGCCGTCAATTGGTTACGATCGGCGGATAACTCAATATGATGCGGCTTCCCTGCGGTATGAACCTCCTCCTCGGCCACAGCGTTACCCTCCTTATCATAAGCGACCACTTTCAAAGTTCCCGGCTCGTATTTGGTATCCATCCACATCAAACGATATCGTTTCTGGCGCTCGAAACTCTTTTGAGCCGCTTCGGTATAACTACTATCGATACCGATGCTTAGATCTTTCGTACGTTTCCCTTGGCTCTTTCCGTTGATAAACAATTCGGCGGAAGGATAATTGGTATAAACGAATACGGGTGTCACCTCGCCCTCACGTCCCGGCCATGTCCAATGCGGCAGGATATGCAAGGTCTTGGCGCTTTTGTTCCAATGACTACGGTATAGATAGTAACGATCCTTGGGGATACCCGCCAAATCGATAATACCGAACAAGGAGCTATGGCTTGGCCAATTCGTATAATAAGGAGTAGCTCGCCCAGATAATCAAAACCTGTCCATACGAATTCCCCGATACAATACGGAAGGTCCTCATGCTGGATAAAATCGTCTTCCGGCAGATTAGACCAGTTGCAATGCTCCACGTCGTACGAGGAACTTTGGTGATCCTCATAGACAGCCATCGCCTTACGCTCTACAGGGAATTTATAAACCCCTCGTGAGCTAACCGTGGAGGCCGTCTCGCTTCCCAAGATTATTTGCTGAGGCAGTTTCTTATAATTCACTTGATAACGGAACGGACGATAATTGAATCCCGCCACATCCATCACCGCCGCCATATTATTATTCACGACGGCATCCGGGGCATCCATACCTTGCGTCACCGGACGAGTCGGGTCTTCCCGATGGCAGATATCCTGCAAGAACTTGGAGATCTTACAACCGCTCTCATCCCATTGGTTAGGCACCTCGTTACCGACGCACCACATCACGACGCTCGGGTTATTCCGGTAATGATGTACCAGATTCACGAGGTCTTTCTCCACCCATTCGTCGAAAATCAAATTATAGCCGTTCGCGCATTTCGCCTTGTTCCACTCGTCGAAGCTCTCAACCATCAACATCATACCCATCTCATCGCAAGCCCTTACCAACTCGGGAGCCGGCATATTATGGGAAGTACGGATAGCGTTGCATCCCATGTCCTTCAAGATCCGGATCTGACGACGGATAGCGGCATCATTGACGGCAGCCCCTAACGGGCCTAAGTCATGATGATTACAAACGCCTTTGAATACCGTCTTCTCACCATTCAAGAAAAAGCCTTTATTCGGAATGATCTCGATTGAACGGATACCGAACGGGGTCGTATATATATCTTTCAGTTGATCGCCCTCATATAAACGAGTCTCCGCAGAATACAGGGCGGGCATATCCGGCGACCATAAAGTCGGGGTCTGGATGATAAACTCTTGAGAGAGACTATTATCATTGTACTTAATCTGTGAGAGAGGTATAGTCTGCTCCGTCAGCTTCTGCCGTTCGGGTTCCATACACTGGTTTTCACGCTATACTTGCCGGCATCGGCACCTTCCAGCAATACGATTTGTGTCCGTACATTGACTTTAGCGAATTCCTTAGTAGCGGTCGGGGTCGTAACGTAGGTTCCCCAAACCGGGATATGCGCATTTTCCGTCACGATTACATGTACATTCCGGTATAATCCCGCTCCCGGATACCAACGGGAGGATTCCGGCAAGTTCTCGAGGCGAACCGCAAGGTGTTCTTTTTCCCCGGCATGAGTTGTTTCGTGATATCGAAATAGAAAGAATTATAGCCATACGGCCAATATCCAACCTCTTGTCCGTTCACGTAGACCTTAGCATGGCTCATCGCACCGTCGAACAGGATCGTGGCACGCTTCCCATCCGTAAATTGAGGAACCTCAAACTCGGTCCGGTACCAGCCGACTCCCACGAAAGGCAAACCTCCGGTTCGGCCGGCATGTTCCATGGCCTCCGTTTGTCCGTCTTGGGCGATAGCGACCTCTTGCTTATCATTCTGAGAGCTGAAAGGGCCGTAAATCGCCCAATCATGCGGAACGGTCACGGATTGCCATTTGCTATCGTTAAAAGTAGGATTGATAAACTCCGGGCTGTCTTCCCGGGTGAACTTCCAATTCTTTTCCAACAGGAACTCACTGCGTACTTGAGAAAAAAGCGCAGGGAAAAGGCAAAACAAACCGATCAAAATAGCGAAACTTGTTCTTTTCATTCGTTTTTTGTGTTTTTGTTATTCATAGCGGAGCAAAAATAAGTATTTTTGTCTCCAATACAAACTAAATCAAAAGAATTGCACAGCATGTTGTTACAATTAGCTTTCGTTTTAATAGCCATTATTATAGGTGCCCGTATCGGTGGTATCGGATTAGGCGTGTTAGGAGGTCTCGGACTCGGTATACTCACCTTTGGATTCGGGCTCCAGCCCACTTCCCCTCCTATCGATGTCATGCTTATGATCGTTGCCGTAATAGCGGCGGCTAGTTGTATGCAAGCCGCTAGCGGACTTGATCTTATGGTTAAGTGGGCGGAAAAATTGCTTCGCAAGAATCCTCAACGAATCACGATATTAAGCCCGCTCGTCACCTATTTGTTTACCTTCATAGCCGGAACGGGGCATGTGGCTTATTCGGTCCTTCCGGTAATCGCCGAGGTTGCTACGGAAACGAAGATCCGTCCCGAACGTCCGATGCGATCGCCGTGATCGCTTCTCAGCAAGCTATTACCGCTAGTCCGATATCGGCGGCTACGGTAGCTTTATTAAGTATGTTGTCCGGATACAATATCTCCTTGATGAATATCTTGATGATCTCTGTTCCTTGTACCTTATTAGGTGTGTTAGTGGGAGCGATCTACTCTTTAAAGGTCGGTAAAGAGCTAGATCAAGATCCGGAATACTTAAAGCGGGTGGCGAACCATGAGTTAGCACGGAACATTATGAGGCGAAAGGCGTTGAAAACCAAATGAAAGCGGCCTTATCGGTCTCTATATTTGTTCTCGCTACGATAGCGATCGTTATTTTTGGTTCTATGGAGTCCCTACGTCCGGTCTTTACCGTCGGCACGGAAAAGGTCTCGATGCAGATGTCACATATTATTGAGGTATTAATGTTGACAGCCTCCGCTTTCATCTTATTATTTACAAAAACAGATGGTATCAAGGCCGCACAGGTTCCGTTTTTCCGCAGGTATGCAAGCGGTAGTAGCGATCTTCGGTATCGCTTGGATGGGAGATACATTTATCGCCGGCAATATGACTGAATTAAAGGGATCTATCGAGCATATAGTTACACAGATGCCTTGGTTATTCGGGTTGGCCCTTTTCGTAATGTCCATTTTATTATTTAGCCAAGCGGCTACCATTCGTGCGTTATTGCCGCTAGGGATCGCATTGGGAATCTCACCCTATATGTTGATCGCTTTATTCCCCGCCGTAAACGGTTATTTCTTCATCCCAAACTACCCGACAGTCGTAGCCGCCATCAACTTCGATCGCACGGGCACGACCCGCATCGGTAAATACATCTTGAACCATTCTTTCATGATGCCGGGATTGATAGCGACCGGAGTTTCTGTAGGATTGGGGTTAGTATTCATTTAATTCATATAATAAGAAAGCAAAAAATAAGAGACGCAGCATACACGCTACGTCTCTACACCCCACACCATATATCCATATTATATTACTTCAACAATTTTTCCTGAATCAACTGCTTTAACTCCAGTTTTCCCATCGTGCCGATCATCATCTCACGGGGGCCGTCTAGCGGGCAAAACATCAAAGTGGGAATCGTTCGGATATTAAAGGCTGTCTCGAGTGCCTCCTCTTGATCCACATCCACCTTATAAATATAAATCTTCCCATCAAATTCTTTGGCAAACTCATCCAATATCGGGCTTAAGCGTTTGCAATAACCGCACCAAGGAGCGTGAAAATCTATGAGGCAAGGACGACTTCCTATATATTTCCAATCTTTGGGATTTGCCTCAAAATCACCGACATTGGCGATAAAACCATCTTTCGTTAAATCGATCACTACCATACTTCTCTATATTTTGATTTATAATATAACAAAGATAAGTATGAATAGGTTGCGGTATTTTTTATACTTTCGCGACATCGTTTTAACATACAGACAGAATGCTCACACTCGATAAAATTTATCAGGCATCATATGCCTTGAAGACAGTCATCAGACGCACTGATTTAATCAGCGCTCCCAATATCAATCCGGAATCCCATATTTTTCTAAAACCAGAGAACTTACAAGTAACCGGATCGTTTAAAGTGCGCGGCGCTTGTTTCAAGATCGCCCAGCTTACGGAAGAAGAGAAATCGCATGGCGTAGTGGCTTGCTCGGCGGGAAACCATGCCCAAGGTGTGGCATTAGCGGCTACCGCTCATGGTATCAAGTCCTTAATCTGCTTGCCCGATAACGCTCCTATCTCTAAAGTCGAGGCTACTAAATCTTATGGGGCAGATGTATGCCTTGTCGAAGGTGTTTACGATGACGCCTATAACAAGGCTTTACAATTGAAGGATGAGAAAGGATACACATTTATCCATCCGTTTGATGATGAGGATGTGATCGCCGGACAAGGGACCATCGGTTTGGAGTTATTGGAACAACTCCCGGAAGTAGAGGCTGTAATCATTCCGATCGGAGGGGGTGGGCTGATCTCCGGAGTCGCCTATGCCATCAAGAACTTGAACCCGGATATCAGAGTTTACGGAGTGCAAGCCAAAGGAGCGCCCAGCATGTTAAACTCTATCGAGCATGGGAAAATCGAACGCCTCGAAGGTGTCCGTACCATAGCCGACGGTATCGCCGTAAAAGAACCGGGAATACATACTTTCGATCTTTGCCAGCAATATGTGGACGAGATCGTATCCGTGACAGACGATGAGATTTCCACCGCTATCCTCGCGTTGATCGAGCAACATAAATTAATCGCCGAAGGGGCGGGTGCCGTAGCCGTGGCCGCCGCCATGTTTAATAAAGTACCATCAAAGGGAAAAAAGTAATCTGTTTGATTTCCGGCGGAAATATCGACGTGAATATCCTTTCCCGGGTAATCGGACGTGGTTTGCAAAATCTGGCCGCTCTTGTTCCATGACGATCGAATTGGTAGACAAACCCGGACAATTACAGCATGTATCCGAAATCATCGCCTCTACCGGTGCCAACGTAGTATCCGTATACCACGAGCGTGTCAGCCATACGGCTGATATCAATGGCTGTTATCTGCGGTTGGAGATGGAAACAAGAAATCAACAGCAAATTAATGAGATCCGGCAATTACTCACCGTTTCGGGATATAAGATAGTGGAAGGATAAACAATTCGCCCCAAAGCATACAACTGATTGACAAACCATTACTGTGCCACTACTTCCATAGGCGTGGCACAGCCGTGCCATCCTAGTGGCACACTTTGTGCCATCCTTATGGCATAGCTGTGCCATCACGGTGGCATAAGCGTGCCCTAAGAATGGTACAAGCTAAATATTAATATATTGTCTTAATGTATTCACATACTCCTCCATCGCCAAGCGTCCTTTGTCTGTGATCCGGCAAACCGTTCGGGGCTTCTTCCCGGCAAACCCCTTCTCGATCTCGATATAACCAGCTTCATTAAGTTTGTCCAACTGGACGCTGAGATTTCCCGCCGTAGCGTTCGTCTTCTCCTTGATATAGACAAACTCCGCCTCCTCCACCGATAGTAAAATGGACATCACCGCTAGCCGGAGTTGGGAATGCAATAAAGGATCTAATTCTTTAAACATTGTTTTTTAGCTTTATTATTAAGAATATGCCCGGGAATAATCATCATTACCACAAATGAAAGGCCAAAATACAAATACCACAAGACCGTGACAGGACCATGATTTATCAAACTCATCAGCATGTAGATAACTAAGACGAAAGCAACTACCGGAGAGTAAATCATCCATTTCTCCCGCAAGATAATGCCATTTATCGACACCCCCAACCCACAATATAATAACGATAAAGGAAGCATTAATATAAAATTGACGGATTGTTCATAAAGCACGCAAAACGCCGCGATCAAGACGAACGTAAGTCCAAACATACAGCCAAACACTTGCCATACACTGGAGATCGTCTTATCCGTATAAGTCACCACGGCCGGCTCGCAACCTCTTTGCTTATATGAAATAACCGGTCCGACAGCAAACATGAGCATCCATCCCCAAGACCAAATATAATTTTGCGTATACACTATCAAAGAGGATATCACGACCGATAAGAGCACGGTAAAATACCCCCAATAAAGCAACACATTGCCACTCCCTACTTCATATTTCGCTTGCTGGAGTTGATCATCTGAGTGATAATATCCAGACTTCTTTTTCTGATAATTTTCTATCTTCCATAACTGTATTTATTTTATCTTGTTCTTCATCCAATGTGAAAATGTAAATACGTATCCAAAGATAAGGCCATTGGTATTTCTGAGCAACCTTTCGGTTATTATTTTTCATTCAGGCGACTCCGTTCGGAACCGATCTCAATCTTACTCTTCCTTACTTTCTTTCCGCTATTGAAATTCCATGTCAACGCAACCTTAAAGACCCTTCCTGTAAATCCGTTTTCATAACGGGATGATGTTCGATAAACATCCAACGTACTGGCGTACTCATTGGCTTGGTTAAAGATATTATCGACTGAAACTGCCAACAATAGCTTATCATTCAAGAATTTCTTTCTCGCCATTACTCCAACCGTATGCCGGGGGGCGACCTCGCTATTACCGGAATATAGCCGGCTCGTTCCACTATACCGGGCCTCCACCGTAAAACCTGCCGGCAGCGTAAAGGTAGCGATCGCATTGGCAAACCCTAAATAATGAGACGAGAAAGAAGACAATTCCGTCATCCGGATATCCTGCCGTACGCCTATGAAATTCCCTGTCAAGTTACACCAAGTAAAGGGTTGATACGGCAAGCTGACCGCTACAAACCAATGGTTTTCCCGATCGTGATTTTCATACGTGATATAGGATACATCGGGATTCGCCACATCTTGTTTACAGAACTCCCGGATCAAGTCGTGGTGCAAGTTTCCTCCTACAGTCACCGTATAACGATAATTATAAACCAACGTTACACTGAAACGATTGATATAAGTAGGACGCAGATAAGGATTCCCGATCTGATAACTATAGTCCGAACTCTGTATACGATTCGGATTCAAGGTATAGAACGGAGGACGTTCGATATTACGAGCATATTGCCCTACCAGCATCCACCTCTTGATGGGATCGAACGCATAGGTCACGTTCAAGTTCGGAAAAAGATCCAGATAATCCCGACTAAAATCCTCACTTCTATCCGACGTCTTGGAATATTCCGCACGTACCCCCGCAACGAACGACCAGTTCTTGATCTCCGTAGAGAAAGAGGCGTAAGCTCCTACAATGTTTTCATTATATCTCAAGGTATATCCATATTCCTCATTAGGAATCCAACTCCCACTAGAGTTTAAACCCTCGTACAAGGAATGATCATCCATCAACGTATAGGTATATTTAGCCCCGATTTTCAAAGACATTTTTTCACGCAAATTCTTTTGGAAAGAAATATCGGTTGTCGCCATATCATAATCCGCCGCCGCATGACTCCGGTAAACCGTATCACGGCTCCAATTAGATTGTTCATAACGGATCGTATGGAGATTATCCCCGGTTGATCGCTTATTTACGAAATCGGCTATGACCTTAAATATCGAGCCTTGTTCATCCATTTTACGTAAGTAATTGACCGTAGCGGAAAACGTGTTATAATCATCCTTCTGTCGATAATTCCCCGTACTCTTCATAGGATAAGAGTTCTTTACTAAATCCGTTTGACTCCAAGATGTTCCGTCCGAAGCTTGATTGATATATTCGATCTCAGCTCCGACACTATTCAGCGAATCGATCTCGAAAATAGCCCCGACACGTCCATTCCCATATTTGGAATCCGTATCATACAAAGATTGAGACACAAACTTATTCCCCACCGTTCCGTATTCCCTGTTGGAGTTCATCTCTCCTTTATCCCGGGGAGTAAAAGTACCCGATACCGCTCCATTCAAGCTCCATTTCCCGACACGTGCATTTACGGACGCCGATGGAATATACCCTTGTAAAGATGGAGACAATGACGTACCTAAAGATACATATCCTTGCATACCGTTATCCGGACGTTGCCGCAATGAGATCTTGATCACTCCACCCTTAGTTGAGGCCTCATACTCACTCCCGCGATCGGTATTACCTCAATCCTTTTTATATCCTCCGATTTCAAAGATCGCAAATAAGCCAGTAGCTCCTCTCCCGTTAAACGAATCTCACGGTCATCCACAAACACCTTCGCCCCTTGCGCCCCATTAATCGAGATCGTTCCATCCGAGAGCCACACACCCGGTGCCTGCGATAATAATTCCGTACCATCCTTTCCGGCAGATGGCATGACCGACATGATAAAGCGGTCCGCCTTCCGCTCTATATTCTTCGCTCGAACAACGACTTCCCTCAGAACACGGTTCGATAGATCTAGAATCAAGGAATCCCGCCGTTTTATCGGTAAGATCAGCTCTTTCCGTAAAGGCTCGTATCCGAGACATTGAACAACAAGCCTATACTTCCCAGCCTCCGCCTCCATGCTAAAATCGCCATCACTATTGGCCACGGCACCCCCTACCTGTTTTTCTCCCGATAAAAGCACAGCGGTCGCATATTCCACGGCATTTCCCTCCGCATCGGAAACATGGGCTTTATAAACCGTTTGTCCCGAGATCTTTTGAGCACTACCCCCGCCTATCGCCAAAATCCAAAGCGATAGCAGTAAAAACCGTACCATGCTCTATTGATTTACCGGATAATACAGTTTTAATTTGAAAGTCGCTTCCTTATCCTTCACCTCGCAACTTTTCAACGCATATCCTTCCGCAGGCCCTTTTCCTTCCAGCATATCCATTTGCCAATTCTCGTTCTCGTCATGGAATACGGACAGATCAAACTTTTCCCAATCCACGTTTTCCAGTCGGATCGTAACCTTTCCTTTCTCAGACTTCGCCATGCCATAAACAGGCTTGGTATCTTTTCCTGACTGAGCCATAACTAGGATATTCCCATGGTTACCACGTATATTTCCAATCTCTACAATAATAGTACGTGCCTCTATGCAACCACATACCAACATGAATAAAGATAATATGAATAAAACTCGTCTCATTTTAGTATCCTCCTCTTTATTATTATCACTGTTACTACAAACAAGTTTATTTTATAAACCTTCCATAGATAAAAAAATGCAAAGGAGCTGCGCATCACTCTTTGCACATCGCAAATATAGACAAGTTTATTTTATAAACCAAATAACATTATAAAATATTCCAATAAAAATTTGACTCTGCAAAATACAGCCAAAATCCCCCACTAACCCTCCTAGAAAACACGTACATGCTTTCAAAACAACTATTTTAAGTTTGAAACAAAGCAACTTTTTCGCTATATTGCACACATTTAGAATATATATGAACAGGACCAACATACAAATAACTAAAGATATGAACGAACGAATAATTGCTATACAAGCAGATATTACGACATTGGATGTAGACGCCATCGTAAATGCCGCAAACAATAGCTTATTGGGAGGTGGCGGCGTAGACGGTGCCATCCATTGGGCCGCCGGTCCGGAACTCCTTGACGAATGCCGGACTTACAAGGATGCCCGACCGGAGAGGCGAAGATAACGAAAGGTTATCGATTGAAAGCCCGTCATGTCATACACACCGTCGGTCCCATCTACCGAAACGGACAACACGGAGAGCCGGAGCTACTGGAAAATTGTTATCGAAACTCCTTGCGATTGGCGAAAGAGAACAGACTGAGAACAATCGCTTTCCCATCAATAAGCACCGGCGTATATGGCTATCCTATCGAGGAGGCGGCACAGATAGCGATCCGCACGATCGATACCTTCCTAAAAGAGAATCCGGAAATCCAGCAAGTCACGATGTGCTGTTTCTCCGGATACGACAAATCGGTTTATACGAAAGCGCTGGAACAAATTACAACTCACGAGCCGTAATGTGGAAACACCCTTGCTTGCGTTCGTGCTTGATATAGCAACGATCCGCCCTGCGCAAATCACGAAGCACGGAGGCAAGCACCATTTTCAAGCGGTCCTTATCAATATTTAAGGTATCTTTCTCATCTATCTTAGTATAGCGTACCCATGATACATCGAACGTAGTTCCGTATTGGTGGGCAGAGTTGAGAGAAGAGTTCGTATTCCTTTTTCTCAATTTCTTGACATCGGCAACCGTACGGGTTACACTGGTTACCTTTATTTTATAAATGGAAGCATTCAAGTTTTTCAATGAGTCTTGGAAGTTTTTCCCGATATCCTCCAGCAGATTAGCGGCTTCCGGCACCAAATACGGAATAGAGTGCGTCAACTCCTCTACCTCGTAATAGTCATTCGTCTTGATCTCCACCATATCCCGGGAGGCGTGCTCCGCTCCTTCCCTCGAAGAGACAGGCTCTATGCCGATCTTCTTCGCAACGGACAAATGAACGTCATTCAAATCATTAAAATCACGATTATAGCTTCCATTGTACCAAATCTTCTTCAATTCACCTCTTTTCTCCTTACAAGAAGAAAAAGCCGTCGCCGACACGATCACGACCAGCAACAACATCACATTAAACACAGTCTTCATCTTCATTTCCTTCGTTTTGCCTGACAAACATACGGAAAAATCCGAAATTCCCCCTTAACTCCAATTAGTTTTTCTCTAAATGGTAGACGGACGGCTGAAAGATGTGTTCCCGTGAAATAAAACTTCTCCCTTTGCATCAATGGATAAAGAATATTACTAATTTTGTAACTTGATTCGAATAATAAAAAAATAGCACATCTTTTTGAAGCGTAATTTAATAAAAGGAATAGCGGATGATTGAAAGAATTTATATTCTTGAAAGCGTAGACCCGGTAATTTCTACGGTGTGAATAACTCTAATATGCAATTGATCAAGACATTGTTTCCGAAATTGCGTATCGTTGCCCGTGGAAATGTGATGAAAGTGATTGGAGATGAGGATGAGTCCGAGCTTTTTCTCAAGAAAATCCGTGAGGTGGAAAAATACTGTGAGGAGTTTAACTCGCTCTCCGAAGACGTGATTCTGGATATTATAAAAGGGAAAGGTCCCACGGTCGTGAAGCAGGAGAACCTGATCATCCACGGCATGAATGGCAAGCCGATTACCGCACGTACCGAGAATCAACAGTTATTGGTAAAGGCTTTCGAGAACAACGATCTGGTTTTCGCCACAGGACCCGCCGGTTCGGGTAAAACATTCGTCGCTATCGCCTTAGCCGTAAAAGCATTAAAGAATAAGGAGTACGGAAGATCATCTTAAGCCGTCCCGCCGTGGAAGCCGGAGAAAAACTGGGTTTCTTGCCGGGTGAGATGAAAGATAAGCTAGATCCCTATCTGCAACCGCTTTACGATGCCTTGCAGGATATGATACCGGCAGCCAAGCTGAAGGAATATATGGAGAATAACGTGATACAGATCGCCCCGCTAGCGTTTATGCGCGGTCGTACCTTGAACGACGCCGTCATTATATTGGACGAGGCGCAAAACACGACGACGCATCAAATCAAGATGTTCTTGACCCGCTTGGGTATGAACGCCAAGATGATCGTCACCGGAGATGTCACGCAGATAGACCTTCCGCCTTCTACCACGTCCGGATTGATACAGGCCATGCAAATATTGAAGGGCGTAAACGGGATCGGTAAGATCGAGTTCACCAAGAAAGATATTGTCCGGCATAAACTTGTCCAACGAATCGTAGAGGCTTATGATAAGTTCGATGATAAACGGAAGAAAGAGATCAAAGAGGCAAAAGAGAAGAAAACGAATATAGACAACAACTAAAAGTAAGAGTCATGAAGAAGGCATTAGTTAAAACAGACTTCAATTTCCCGCGACAAAAGAGCGTATACCATGGGAAAGTACGCGACGTGTACAACATCAATGACGAGGTATTGGTAATGGTCGCTACAGACCGTATTTCCGCTTTCGATGTTATCTTGCCGGAAGGTATTCCTTACAAGGGACAAATGTTAAACCAGATCGCCGCCAAGTTCCTTGACGCTACGACTGATATTTGTCCGAACTGGAAAATGGCTACTCCGGACCCGATGGTAACGGTTGGCGTTCAATGCCAAGGTTTCCCGGTTGAGATGATCGTACGCGGTTATCTGTGCGGAAGCGCATGGCGTGCTTATAAGAGCGGTGTACGTGAGATCTGCGGCGTGAAACTACCGGAGGGTATGCGTGAGAACCAACGTTTCCCCGAACCCATCATCACCCCGACCACAAAGGCTGAGATCGGAGAGCATGATCAAGATATCTCTAAAGAGGAGATTCTCGCTAAAGGTTTGGTCTCTAAAGAGGACTACGAGGTTCTTGAGAAATATACGATGGCCTTGTTTAAACGCGGTACCGAGATCGCTAAGGAACGTGGCTTGATCTTGGTTGACACGAAATATGAGTTCGGTCATCGTGACGGCAAGATCTATTTGATCGACGAGATCCATACTCCGGATTCCTCCCGTTATTTCTACTCAGAAGGATACGAGGATCGTTTCGCCAAAGGGGAACCGCAGAAGCAACTTCCAAGGAGTTCGTCCGCGAATGGTTGATGGAAAATGGCTTCCAAGGTAAATCCGGACAGAAAGTTCCTGAAATGACACCGGAGATCGTAGAAGGAATCAGCAACCGATATATCGAATTGTTCGAGCATATCACAGGGGAGACTTTCGTAAAAGGCGAGACTGATAACTTGCTGAACCGCATCGAGAAAAACGTTACTGAATATTTACAGAATAAATAAGATACCGCACATGACACAGTATGGTTCAGAGACAATACTTCCTTATAACAAAGAGGAACAAAAGGCACGCAAGTCAAACGTATGTTCGACTCGATAGCCGAAACGTATGATCAACTCAACCATACTCTCTCATTTGGTATCGACAAGATATGGCGCAGGAAAGGGATCGCTTTCCTGCGTCCTTTCTCTCCTAAAACGATACTGGATATCGCTACCGGTACCGGAGACTTGGCTATCTCCATGTACAAAAAGCTGCGACCCGACCATATCGTCGGTGCCGACATCTCGTTAGGCATGATGGAAGTGGGACGGAAAAAGTAGCTGCCGCCGGTTATTCGGAGCATATATCCTTCGAGCAACAGGACTGTACGGCCTTGACCTACGAGGAAAACTCGTTCGATGCCGTAACCGCCGCTTTCGGGGTTCGTAATTTTGAGAACATAGAGCAAGGTATCTCAGAGATGTACCGGGTGCTGAAACCCGGTGGACATATCATGATCTTGGAACTTTCCACACCGGAACATTTCCCATGAGACAACTCTACCAGATCTATTCAAAGACCGTCATCCCCTTTATCGGACGTCTACTCTCTAAAGAAAAAGTCGCGTATAATTATTTGCCGGCTTCCATCAAGGTAGTTCCTCAGGGAAAGGTCATGACGGATTTACTCACCCGCCAAGGCTTCAAGCAGGCCCGTGTACGGACCTTTACCTTCGGGATCTGTTCATTATATACAGGATCTAAAGAATAAACAATAAAAAGGTTATGCAGAAATATGGCTTACTGGGATATCCCCTCGGACATTCGTTTTCTAAAACGTATTTCAACCAGAAGTTTGAGGCGGAGAAGATCGACGCTGAGTACTTGAATTTCGAGATTCCCTCTATCAAGGAGATTAAGAACGTAATCAAAGAAAACCCTGAACTTAACGGTTTAAACGTGACCATTCCTTATAAGGAACAAGTAATCCCATATTTAGACGATTTGGATGACGATGCCCGTCAGATCGGAGCGGTAAATGTCATCAAGTTCACAAAAGGTCTTTTCGGCAAACTTAAACTGAAAGGATATAACTCGGATATTATCGGATTCAAGCAATCGATTGATCCTTTATTGAAAGAAACGCACCGGAAAGCGTTGATCCTTGGTACGGGAGGGGCGTCAAAGGCAGTCTTCCATGGACTGAAACAGCTAGGTGTTGGTGCCACGCTGGTTTCTCGCAAACCGAAAGAATTTTGTATCACGTACGATGAGATTACTCCGAAGACCATGGAGCAATATACGGTGATCGTGAATACGACTCCCTTAGGCATGTTCCCGAATATAGACTCATGTCCGGATATCCCGTACGATTTACTTACGCCGAATCATCTATTGTATGATTTACTTTACAATCCGGATGAGACCCTTTTCATGAAGAAAGGAAAAGAAAAAGGCGCCGTCGTGAAAAATGGTCTGGAAATGCTTCTATTACAGGCTTTCGCCGCTTGGGAGATCTGGCAGAAATAGATCGAACGATATCTTTCCAACCACATGATTTGATGAAGCTAGCTTCGTGAGCCAATGAAGTTAGCTTCGTTAGTCAATGAAGTTAACTTCACAAGCGTATGAAGTTAACTTACTTCAACCAAGTCAATACATAGTCCGGTGTAACTTGATATGCCAACTCATATTCCCGGCATGCCTCGGTCCGGGTTTCTCGTCCCTTAAACGTCCCACTCGATAAATAAGGAAAAGGATTCACGTGAAGATGCTTTTGAAGTCCACTCCTTCCTGCCCGATTATCTTGAACAAGGTTTCTTTGGCGCACCAATGGATTAATAGATGCTCGACCTCATGCTCCAGATCGATACCCGCCTCTTCCTCCGGATTCATAAAGCGACTTCGTATTTTCAAGATCCGGTCCGAACGATACTCGATATCGATCCCTGTCGGACGCTTATCCAAGATTACCGCCACATAATCTTTCGTATGAGATATACTTATATATAAAGGTACGCACGCAAGGAACGGGGCACCCGTAGAATGATAGTCAACCCTTGCCTCCTCTCCTAAAAGCTCTTTTAAAAGCACCCGGCTGGCGAAACGTTCCTGCCTCCGCTTCTCTGCCGATACCCGCTCCAAAAAAGAAGAATAGTCCGCTTTATGCTCAAGCATCCCCAAAAGCTCATCAGAGCTTTCTTCCATTTTCCAGACTCCATGCAGCGGCGAGAGTTGTTTATATAGCAAGGCCATATTATTCTTTCCAACTAAAGTTGTATAAGTTCTATGATATCTTCCCGGATATATTGGATAGCGGGAGCTAATGAATCCGCATTGGGTTTACAGTCAAAATACAAGGCCCCCCGGAAGAAATTCGATACACTATCTGTCAACAGGAATTGTATGGGAGAAGCCGATTCTCCATCCAGAAGAAACAACGAGCCATAAACGTTTGCGGCAGGGTTGGAATACGCTTTCTCCGATATCCGATTCTCCGACTTTATCAGGCGGGCGACGAAAGAGCGGCTTTCCGTTTCCACCGTCACCAAGGACGCGGGAGTAATTGGCAAATAGCTGCAATAAAGCTTAGCCTCTAACTCCGGATACGAGATATTCAAGCCCGTAACACCCTTCTTTTGATCCGGAACCTCTATGACCGCAGTCTGAGAGACATCAAAATTAAAAGGCAGGTAACTGAGATCAAGCGGTTTATACTGTGCCTTCGAAGGTTCAATACGAACATAGCCCCGTGGCTTCGGCGTATATTCCACACACGAAATACAGCATATCCCTAAAAACAGAGAACCTCCTATGACAGCAGCTATCCATTTCATAAACATTTACTTCGTATCTTTCCCATTCTCATCATTCCCTGTATCTTCAAGGATACGGTTAATTTAACCTTTAATATCCTCCTGTTATCCACTTCCAGCACTTGGAAACGATATTCCTTAAAATCTATAATCTCCCTACGGCGTGGAAAATCCCCTTTTATCTCCAACAAAAGACCGGCCAAAGTTTCCACTTCTTCCGTCAATTTACCAAATCTGAGGGATCGGCATCGATAACCCGGAAGAAATCCGTCAATAATATCTTTGCCTCAAAGATCAAGCTACCGTCTGCTAAACGGATGAATTGTTGCTCATCCTCATCATACTCATCGGAGATCTCTCCAACAATTTCCTCTAGGATATCTTCCATCGTCACGATACCGGAGGTACCGCCAAACTCATCGACCACGATCGCCATATGAATTTTATTGGTACGGAACTCTTCCAGCAAATCATCGATCTTCTTGGTTTCCGGCACGAAATAGGCCGGTCGGATCAAGCTCTGCCAACGGAATGTATCGGGCTTGTCAATATAGGGCAATAAGTCCTTGATATATAAGATACCTTTTATATTATCCTCAGTCTCGGAATATACCGGAATACGCGAATAGCCGGATTTGATAATAAAATCAACCACCTCACGGAAACTGATCTTGATCTCGATATCTTCCATATCCAGACGAGGAGTCATGATCTCATCAGCGGTCTTATTATAAAACTTGATAATCTCCGCCAGCATCTCCTTCTCCTCCGGGATCTCGGTAGAGGTTAGCTCTAACGCTTTAGAAAGCTCATCTACAGAGATATCATATTTCTTTTTCGCTAACGCTTTATTGATGACCGATGTGGAATTAACCAAGATTTTCGAGAATGGGCGGCAGAAGCGTTCCAAACCACTTAATACGGAGGCTGAAAAACGAACAAAACGCAAAGAATTCTTCTGTGCGTAAATCTTAGGCATGATCTCCCCAAAAAGTAAAAGCAAGAAAGTCAAGAGAATCGTCTCAAGCACAAAGCCTAGAAGAGGAGCGGCCGAGAAATTAATCCAAGCGTTAATCGCATAGGTACACAGCATAACGACCGCCACATTTACAAAATTATTAGCGATCAATATAGATGCCAATAGATACTCCGAACGTTCAAGGAGACGTTTGATAACAGGATCTGCCGGGCGATTCTCTTCCCCGATCTCATTTAGGTCACCCGGGGTTAGAGAAAAGAATGCCACTTCAGAGGCCGACACGAAGCCGGAAACAAACAGCAGTAAAAAAGCGAGGCTTAATGCGATCACAGGACCGCTGTCAGCGCCTGCACCGTTACGTTTTCAAATAAGCCCCATAAATAATAGTCCGAGTCCAAGGGAAACAGTATTAGTTAAACAATATCAGAACGGGAGATCATCCGCGTCACTGGATTCTGAGAATGCGCTAGGCTGCGAGGCGGCTGGCTGTTGATAAGCGGTATTTGGCGCCGTGGTCGGTTGAGCCGGTTGTCCTTGTCCCACATTGGGCTGCATACTACCGCCTTGTGCAGTCGTATTTCCACCATCGGCCGGACGGGAACCCGTGCTGTAAAACTCGATACGATCCGCATGGATCTCCGTAACATATCGTTTCACGCCGCTTTGGTCATCATAATTACGAGTACGAATCTTGCCTTCCACATATACACCGGAACCTTTACGTACCCATTTTTCCACGAAAGGAACCAAATCCCGACGAACTACGATATTATGCCACTCCGTACGTTCCGGAACCACCGTTCCATTTGCCAACGTATACCCACGTTCCGAGGTTGCCAGCGGGAAATTAGCGACAGCGGCACCACTGTCAAAATAGCGAACGTCAGGATCTTTGCCTACGTTGCCGATCAATATAACCTTATTCAATGACATAATTCAAATTCTTAATAACCATACAAAGAAACACAAATTCAATCATTCTCACAAGTTTCCGTTTAATTTCTCTAAATAAATATGTATCAGCCGGGGAACGGCATACTTCTCAATATCCCGACAAGGCAGAGAGAGGTAATTCCCCAAGGATTCCGGAACCTGCTCTATCTCTATTTGATAGAAAGAAGCGTATAAAATTTGATGGGAGAGCGTATGCTTTACATTCGATAACCCTTGGGTGATACTCAATTTTCCAGCATCTCCCAATAGGTTACGGAAGGCTTGCGTCTCACACAAACCGGAAAAATCCATCGCATGATCCGTCTCGATCAATGGAAATTCATACAAACCGGTCCAGATATCCTTCCCCGTCCGTCTGTTCATCCAAGTTTGTTCTTTATATATAATGTATAGATAGTGGAAATAACGATCCCTTGTCTTCGTCTTATTTTGTTTCACCGGATAAGCTTGCACATTGCCGGAAGCGAACGCCACGCATTTATCTTTTAGCGGGCACACCCCGCAGTCCGGGTTTTGAGGAACACATTGCAAAGCACCCAATTCCATGATCGCCTGATTATGCGTCCCTGCGTTCTTAGGGTCCAAGATCATTCCGGCCAGTTCCGCAAATTGCTTTTTACCCTTCGTGGTGTCGATCGGCGTATCTACGGCAAACAAACGGGAAAGTACCCGGTACACATTTCCATCCACGACCGGACACGGTTGGTTCCAAGCAAAGGAGACGATCGCCGCCGCCGTATACTCCCCGATACCTTTCAAGGATAATACCTCTTTATAATTCTCCGGGAAAACCCCGTTAAACCGCTCCATGATAGATTTAGCCGCCGCATGTAAGTTACGAGCCCGGCTATAATACCCCAAGCCCTGCCAATATTTCAGCACCTCATCCTCTTCCGCCACCGCTAGAGATGCCACATCCGGGAAACGTTCGGTAAAACGCAAAAAATACTCCAATCCCTGTACAACCCGGGTTTGTTGCAATATATCTCCGATATCCAGATGATATAAGGGTCTCTCGTTTCCCTCCAAGGAACGCTCTCTTTTATAGGTTCATACCACTCAACCAATATCCGGCTGATTTCTAACTCACTTTCATACTGTAACATAACTGCTCCCTTTCTCACTTTTCAACATCATAACTATTTGATTACCGCAAACATACATATATATTACGAATCGAGAAGAATCTTTTTATTTAAAAATTGAAGCTCAATTCTTTTTCCACTTAAATAAAAAGCTATATATTTGCATTCCAAAAAATTAATAGGTCAAAATCAATTAATTAATTTATAGACATGACTAAAGCAGATATTGTTAGCGAGATTTCAAAAAGCACTGGTATCGACAAACAGACAGTGCTAGCAAGCGTTGAGTCCTTCATGGATATCGTAAAAAGTTCTTTAGCCCAAGGCGAAAACGTTTACTTGAGAGGTTTCGGAAGTTTCGTTATTAAGAAGAGAGCTCAAAAGACAGCTCGTAATATTTCAAAAAATACTATAGTA
>ENA-OQDF01000321-OQDF01000321.1-human-gut-metagenome-genome-assembly--contig:-NODE-321-length-19722-cov-1.483287_pt1 | contig 19722 bp, 29 predicted proteins | sample MGYA00242769_ERZ504597 | MGnify/ENA primary metagenome ERZ504597 (study PRJEB26092, sample SAMD00036305) | human gut metagenome | host: Homo sapiens | study: EMG produced TPA metagenomics assembly of...
CTTGAAATAACTATTACGATATCCATATTCACAATCCGAATTCGTAAAAGTCCGTTTCTCGAATGTCAACTGGTTATAAGCCTCCACGCTCTCGATCACATCCTTGATCTCCATGCCATAAGCCCCGATGTTCTGGATAGCGGCAGCGCCCGCCTCACCGGGTATTAAAGAAAGATTCTCTATACCTCCCCAACCTTTCGATACGGCGTATGCCACGACATCATCCCAGATCTCCGCAGCCCCGACACGAAGCGATACATACTCGTCCGTTTCCGCCGAGATAGAAATCCCCTTGATTCGGGAATGGATGATAATGCCATTATAATCGTTGATGAACAATAGATTGCTCCCGCCTCCTATATGCAAGGATAAACATTCCTGAAAGTATTCATCATGTAAGATTCGTTGCAACTCCTCCTCCGTCTCATACTCCATGAACCAACGTGTCTTTACTGGGAGATGGAACGTATTGTGTTTCTCCAACGAATAATTCTGCTCTATTCTCATCGTCTATTTTATTTTTAGGGCAAAAGTAGTCATAAATAACTCATCCGCAAATTATGTAGTTCCGGATTTTTTCAGTAGATTTGTATATAGAGTTGATCGTATGGATGAGAACACGTCCGGCATATCCGGTGAAATACAGAAGATGATCCTCGACAAGTTAAACACGTTCAATCGAGGAAAACGTCAGACAAAGGGCGGTACTACATTCTTTTGCCTACCTCAAAGACCTTATATTATACGCTTTGGTTCTTTACGCCTTCGGCCACTTATCATCCGACGGTCTATTTGGCGAATCTCGACTTGAATGCCATCAGCTCGGTGAATAAGGCGATTAAGATGGTAAGCAACTCCTTTCTACCTTTATTTATAACGACAGATATCAAAGACTCTCCCGATAATGGAGACGATATTATTTCTTTCGGTAAATACAGAGGATACCATTTGCATGACATCTATACGATCGATCCCCGATACGTCGTTTGGATAGCCGATAAATATGAACCTCACGTAAAAAGCGAGATGCGTTTTAAAGAGTTAGCGGTGACCTACAGTAAAATCTATCTCGACCTACAGACCCGTAAAAAATATAAAATGCCTGTAAGCCGCTTTGTAGGAACACCGGGAGAAAAATTGAGCGATTTAAAGTTAACAATCACAAAAGTCCGCATTGAAGACGATTCTTACAAGACACAGATTATCCGTGGTACCGAATATTTCTATGTAGATCAATTGCTCACGGCCGTGGACATCGCCGGAAATTACTTCTTATTGAGGATAAAAGCGAAAGATCGTAGTCTTACCACGCAAACGTTGCCACCGGGCGCTCATGCTTTCCAAGTAGGGGAAAAATTGACTTTGACTTCCGCTAAAGTCTTAAAACATATAGAATCCCGTACTATCAAGTACACACGAATCGGTATATCAAGATTCAATAAATGTTTCGAAATTCGCAAACAGACACATTATTAACATTTTTTGTTCTTAAAAAATGTAACAAACATCTGTAGGCCTTGTTTAATAAGAAACTCAAATGCAAATGTATCTTTGCAAAACGTAACTATAAAACCAGCTTCAAAGTGTACATTTGTAGTGTTTAACAATTTAAAAAATTTGCATTTATGAACAAAGCAGAACTTATAGAGGCTTTAGCAGACAAGACCGGGTTACAAAAGCAAGAAGCAAAGAAGTATTGGATGCTTACATCGAGATCGTAACTGAGCGTATGTCTGAAAATGAGGAAATCGTACTTGTCGGATTTGGAACACTGATCCCAAGACCGCAAACACAGCGTCTTGCCAGAAATCCTAAAACAGGTACTCCGGTAATGATCCCCGCTCGTACGACCGTAAAATTCAAACCGGGTAAATTCCTCCTTGAGGCGATGAATGCCCACCTGAAATAATAAAGTCACCGAAAACGTAGTAAAAATATCCCCGGTAAGGGGATAAAAATCATAAGTATGAAATCTTTCATTTATAAGTATGAATGAAAAATTTCATACTTATGATTTTTAGTGTCCGGAAATGATTACTTTTGGGCTCAAAAAGACTCATCTCATGAGAATCGTTAATCTTGGAGACACCAATTCCATATTAAACAAGTTCGTAGCCGAACTTAGAGATGTAGATATACAAAAAGACAGCCTTCGCTTCCGTCGCAATGTCGAGCGTATCGGAGAAATCATGGCTTACGAGATCAGTAAGGGATTTCATTACAGTACGAAAGACATCCAGTCCCCGCTAGGTATAGCCCCGATGAATACGCCGGACGATCAAATCGTGATTAGTACGATCTTGCGTGCCGGGCTTCCATTCCACCAAGGTTTCCTTCGGTATCTGGATAATGCGGAGAACGCTTTCGTATCCGCTTACCGCAAATATAAAGACCGTTTGAATTTTGATATTCATATCGAATATATCGCCTCTCCTCGCTTAACAGGTAAAACCTTGATCATATCCGACCCGATGTTGGCCACCGGAAGTTCTATGGAATTGGCGTATGAGGCCCTGTTGACCAAAGGAGTACCCGGCCATGTACACGTAGCCTCCATCATCTCAAGCAAACAAGCCTTGGAATACTTGCAGAAGAAAATGCCGGATGACAAGACTACAATCTGGATCGCCGCATTAGATAATGACCTCGACGATCATTCTTATATCGTTCCCGGATTAGGCGATGCAGGAGATTTAGCGTTCGGCGAGAAGGAATAGGGATGTGTAAACCAAAACGTACTGCCTTTGCCCAACTCGGAATTTACACCGATCCGACCACCTAGTCTATTTACGATGGTCTCGCAAATAGATAGCCCCAAGCCCGTACCTTGTTTAAACGTATTTCCTTTATAGAAACGATCAAAGATATGGGCTTGTATCTCTTGGCTCATGCCATCCCCCGTATCAGTCACGGAGAATTTTATCTCATCACCTATGATCTCGTAAGCTAAGATGATACAACCTTCGCTCGTATACTTGATCGCATTGTTAAGGAAATTGGAAATTACCTGCGTCAGCCGCATACGATCGCTATAGATTTGGCATTCCGGTGAATCTTTGGGAGCAATCAGAGCTACGTTATCGGGCATCTTAATACGGAAAGAGGTCACGATCTCATTGATCACCTCTTTTATGCTCATATCGGCGAACTTGAAATCCATCGTACCAGATTCAATTTTTGCCAAATCTAGAATATCACTGATCAATTGAAGCAACATCCGATTATTGCTATCGATGATTTCCACAAACTCATGCCTCTCCTCGGGATCATCCGTTTCCGCCAATAATTGAGAAAAACCGACAATGGCATTTAATGGCGTACGAATCTCATGACTCATATTCGCTAGGAAGGCAGACTTCAAACGATCCAGTTCTTCCGCCCTTTCCCTTTTCAATTGAGAGTCCTTTAACTCCGTGATATCATAATTAATACAGATCATCTCCGGTTTATTCGGGTCTACGCTTTGAGGGTTACGGGTGATATTGGCGCAAATCCATTTCCATCCGTCACCAGACTTCACACGCACTTCCCTACGGAAATGATGCGCTTTACCCTGTTTCACCTCCTCAAAGAATGAGTTTATATATCCAGCGTCGTTCGGATGAATATAAGAATAAATCCCAATAATTTGGGACAAGGGGGTTCCATCCTTCTCTCCCATATTCTCATACCATTGCTTAATGGCATAGCCTCAAAGGTATATAAGTCATAAAGGGCATAACCGACTTTAGCGTATACGCTGACCAAGGTAAATACATTCTCAAACTCAGAAATACGGTTATAGGCGATCATCTTTTCCGTATTATCCAAATTAATAAGTAAATAGCTGGAAGGTTCACCTCTTTGGTCATATAAAATACTGGCCTTGGTAACGATATCCAACTCGCCTACTTTCGAGGTGTTATAATAATCATCGACCTTCTTAAACGAATAATTCAGCCGGAAATTCACGGATTTATTCTCCTTGAGTTTCTTGATCACATCTTTAGGCAGAATCGGGTTGCTAAAAATATTGACTCCTAAAACGTCCTTCTTTGACCGGATACCGAATATCTCCATATCCTTTGCGTTCAGATCAATCAAGTAACCGTCCCTGTCATAAAGCTCGACTCCCACAGGTAAATTTACATACAGCTTTCGGAAGATCATTTCATTATGATCGATCATCTTACTAATCTTTTCCTCTTTCAGTTTGAAATTAGGTAAAATCTGTAATATGCCCAACGCTTTTACGCACACTCCGTTATTCAACTTACGCTCACATAATCTGGAGCGTACCCATTTTTCCCCAGTCGGTGTTATTATCGGAAATATTTGCTCATACGTATCGACAGATTGGATCGATAAAAATCCGTAGTAATCAGATCCCTAAAGTCTTCCCGGATTATATAGTAAAATTCAAAAAAAGAGAGATTATTCCCCTTCTTCCCAAATATACTCATTAAATAATCGGAACAGATATAACTTCTTTGAACAAAATCGGCTTCCCACAAGCCAACTTCCGCCCTATCCAATAACAATTTACATTGATCCAATTGAGTCTGTATATCCTCCATAAAAATATCCCTTCCGATAAAATTACACTATGATTTCACAAAGATATAATTTAAATAGTATAAATCCTCTATAATAAAAAAGAGATTGTCTCGAATAACTCAAGACAATCTCTTTCTATATTCAAAGCCTAATATAAATTATTTCAATTCCTTGATACGAATATTGCGGAATTTGACAGGGGAACCATGCCCTAAGAAACCTATATGACCTTTTTTGTTAAACAAACCCGGATGCTCCTTTCCATCAGGCGTACCATTCTTCACGGCATCCCGAATATTTCCATCCAAGATTACTACTCCATTCACCGTCACACGGATATGATCGCCATCCGCATGATCTCTTCCGTATTCCATTCTCCAACCGGCTTGAACGCTTTCGGATGATCCTCACGGGCGGGAATGATACCGTATACGGAACCGTGATGTTGCAGCGGAGTGATGTTTCCTTGGTAAATAGGATGTTCACAATCCAAGACCTGCACTTCCATACCTACATATGCTGCATCTCCTTCCATCGGCGTACGAATACCGACACCGTTATTAGCTCCCGGGGTTAACTGGAAGTCAAAACGATAGATAAGTTTCCGTATTCCTTCTTGGTGTACAGATTACCACCGAAACTACTGCTTGGGACCATAGAGATACAGCCATCTTCCAAGATATAATCAACCGTGTTTCCAGTCCACTCATGCATATTCGTTCCGTCAAACAAAACCTTGAAGCCCTCTTTTTCCTCTTCCGGCGATAATTTGAACGGTTCTTGTTTTTCCAATTCCTTTACGTAGATATTACGGTAATAGACCTTGCTGCCATGAGCTTGCATCTCGATTTGCTCTACCGGGAAAATCGGAAGCTTGCGATCCCAATAGTTTTCCAGAATCACGTTATCTACCACTTTTCTCCGTTCAAGACAACCGTCACACGGTCACCAACCATCTTAATATAGAAGGAATTCCATTCACCCAATTTATTGTCGGCCACTTTCGAAGGCTTGCTCTCGTTTACCTGATTGTTGTACAAGCCACCGGAACCTACTTGCGCACCAACATTTACCCGAGAAGTATCCCAGATCTGGACTTGAGGAGTACCACGCAGATAAATACCGGCATCAGCTCAGGGCCTTTCGGATCCAACATCCAATCCACATACATCTCGAAATCACCATATTGCTTTTCCGTACATAGGTTATCGTACCCAGTACCGTCAAATACTAACAGGCCGTTCTCTACTTTCCAGTCACGACGCATATTCTCATCTGCCTTCTCCTGCGCTTTCGCCAATTGAGCCGGTTTCATTTTCGCGCGGGCGATCGGATTCTCGACCAAACCTTTCCAACCCGTTAAATCCTTACCATTAAAGATAGAGACAAGCCGACCTCGTCCGGCATCGCATCCAAATGTTGCTTCAAGGCATCGATATCATAACGAGCGTCTTCCCCGTCAAACATGGTCAAAACACGTTTCAAGATAGCCTTCACATTGTCACCCTTATATTCCGGATGGTTACGAGCGATATTCCAAACCGCATAAACAGCCGCAGAACGAACAGCCGCATCGCTTGAATCCAAGAATTCCGACGCATACATCAATGCCAAGAAGGTATCCGCCCGTTGGATCTGACGTAAAATAAGAGCCTTTTGCTCACTCGTCCGGGCAATCTCCATGACTTTCCGCAAGCTCAACAAACGATTCTCTCTCGTAAATGCCGGATTAGATACCAACTGCACATAACGCTTTAACGCCCTGTCGAATACTTGATCGGAAGCGGCTGATTGGCAAACCTTAAATAGTTCGTCGCAGCCTCAATACCCTTCCAAGCCAACAAAGCGTCAAGAGCCGCATCCTTGGCCGCTCCATTTCCTTTATTCAATCCTTCCACGATCGTAGCCAAAGCCTCTTTCTCGCCAGTCGCTGATAAGACCTTATAATAAAGATATCTCTTGCTGTCCCCCGCTTGTATCATACGACGATTCACGTTAGATACTTGAGTTGCCGCCGGTTGTTTAGAGATGGCGGCAATGATCGCATCTTGAAGCGGAGCGACAGCTGAAGCCTCCGCAGTCTCCAACATTCCGCACAATAAAGTGAAATCTTTCTCGGATACTACATCTTTCAATGCGGTATAAGCGGCTTTCTTCACCTCTGAGGAGCCGGATTTAATCTGATCCAGTACCGTATTTAGATTCGCATCGGCCATACGTATCGCCAACAGCTCCAAACCAGCGATTTTCCGGCATCGGAAGCGGACGGGATCACTTTAGCGACTGCTTGATCAATATCGCCGTTAAATGCCATCAAAGCATCTTGACCCAATAAAATCACTTGCTTGTCATTGCTCTTCAACAAATCAGCCAGCACAGGAATGACACTCTTATCACCGATTTTAACCAAGGCCCAAACAGCGGCCTGTTGCACATAGAAATCCTTATCTTTCAATTGATCCAAAAGAACTTGTCTTGCTGGTAGATCAAAACGAAGTTCCAGATTCTTGATCACGTCATGTTTAGACGGGCATTTGCTTTCACGGCCTATCCAGTTCAAGATATCTACCTTGACTTCCGGCTTCGCTTTAACATGTGTTTCATGACCTCGATATAAACATTTTGATCAGCGAAACCCGAAGCGAAGTTCAAAGCCGCATTACGGTATCCTTTATCCGTATCTTTCAAAGCCGATAATAAATTCTTCGTAGCGGCTTCCGGCTTAGCGGCCAATAGAATCTGAAGAGCGGCCTCACGGGTCTGTGTCATGCCCGCTTTCGTAGACTTCTTCAATAAATCATTCGCCGCTTTCTCCGCGTCTGGTATCGCCTTGCTCAAGGACACGTTTAATCAAAGCGATATACGCCTCATTCGCCCCGGTCTTTTCCATTTTATAACCGGCTTTCTCGCAGCGGCGGCTAAATCACTCAGAGAAGCTTTAGAACCTACACGGCTCAACGCATAAAGAACCTCTTTCTGCATATTCTCATCGCTGGAACCAAGCATCACTTTCAATACATTTTCCGCATCAGCGATTTGCACGTCAGCGATCGCACGGATAATATCCTTTGCGTCTTCGGAGTACCGGAACGACGCATCAAGGAAGCCACCAAAACCTTCTTAGCGTTATCGGTACGGATAGCGGATAACGCACGGGCAGCAGGACCGCTTAGGCTCTCATCGTTCAAATAGTTAGCCAGCGTATCCACACACTCATCTTTTCCCAGTAATTGAAGCTGCCGGATAATAAAAGCCTTTGTCTCCCGGTCGCTCACCTTATCTAAGGCTTTCAAATATGCGTTGGCTGTTGCTAGACGGGCATTTTCCTCACCTTTCGCCATCACGTAGTGAGTCAATCCGCTTAACGCATAATCCACGTTCGAGTTACTGCCTTTTCCCGGAGCGTTAATCTTGTTAATCAACATCAAGACCCCTTCCTCGCCAGTGGAGCTTAAGTCATTAATTAATTTGTTATATTCAGCTTGTTGCTCCGCCGGCATCTGTGCCAGTACATCGGCAACGATCGTCTTCGATGTACGATTAGCCGGGCTTTGAGCCATTAACATACTACCGCACAACAATAAGCTGGCAATTGATATATATACTTTTTTCATATGTGTATGTATTTAAATGTTCCAAGGCGCTCTCATCGGCTGATCCAACAAACGATTAGCGGCCTCATCATTAATAAATTCCAGTTTTACGGGATCAAAGTGAAGCGTACGATTCAAACGAAGGGCTACGGCACCCATATTCACGATCGTAGCGGAACGGAAGCCATTACGCTCATTCAAGGCAAAAGGCTGACGAGTCTTTACGCACTCGATAAAGTCGGTAACCTGTGGCTCAGGTTCGGGATAATCGGATAACTTTTTCTCCCAATCCGGGATATCACATACGAAATTCTTATAAACATTCCCGTTCGGTCCGGAAATATAAGGTGTGTTCGGATCCCCGTAATCACCTCCCAAAGTACGATCTGGCAACCATCCTCATAGGTATACGTAATCGAGCGCCAAGTACCCACGGCGTCCGGATGTTGTTGCGGAGCATCCACCTCTACCTTAACCGGGCTGGTATTATCTTTTCCTAGAAAATATTGTACAGGGTCAATATAATGCTGTCCATATCCCTAAACCACCGCCGTCATAATCCCAGTATCCACGGAATGTCTGATGCACACGATGCGGGTTATAAGGTTTGTAAGGAGCCGGACCCAACCAGAAATCATAATCCAGCTCACTAGGCACCGATTGTGGTTCCAGATATTCTTTACCAACCCAATAGAACTTCCAGTCGAAACCGGTATGCTTGCTGATCGTTACCTTTAGCGGCCAGCCCAACATACCACTTGAACCAGTTTCTTCAAAGGTTTCACTGGAGTGCCCAGTCCATAGAACGGGTCAGCGAAACGGAACCAAGTGTTCAAGCGGAACATACGTCCGTATTGCTTCATCGCTTCCATTACCCGTTTACCCTCCCCGATCGTACGGTCATAGGCTTCTCACACCAAATATCTTTTCCTGCTTTAGCGGCCTCGACAGACATGATACCATGCCAGTGAGGAGGCGTAGCTATATGAACGATATCTACATTGGGATCTAGAATCAAATCACGAAAATCATGGTATGCGGCAATCTTATCCTTTACCAACTGTTTACCTAGCTCCAGATGATTCTTATCGACGTCACACACAGCGACAAGAACGAGTCCCGGCATAGTCCACATGTCCACGGCCCATACCACCTGTACCGATAATTCCTTTTGTTAATTGATCACTTGGAGCGATGAATCCATTACCCAACACGTGGCGCGTACAATCGTAAATGCCGCGATTCCTCCAAGAGTCTTCAGGAAGTCTCTTCTGTTTGTCTTCATAGTACGAATTTAAAATTTAGATAGAATAGATTAACTTGAGTGACAAAAATAATCATAATACTCGAAGAGACAAGAAAAATGTATATAAAAAAGAAAAGGATGCCTTTAACAAAGACATCCTTCCCTAGTATTTTATGAAAATCTATTACAAAGCGAATTGCGGTTGACGGTGAATCCATTGCCCACGGGTGAAATCCGGGAAGTCTACCAAAGCACCGCCACGAGCGATTGACATCTCCGACAAGCCGGAGATAGCGCTCCAAGCGGCAGCGTCATAGCAGTCCATTGGAGCCGGTTTCTTATTACGGATAGCGTCGATCAAGTCGTACATCATGATATAGTCCATACCACCGTGTCCGGCCTCAGCAGCTTGAGACTCTAAGGAAGCCCACAATTTATGATCATATTTCTTGAACCATTCATCGGAATCATCCCAACGATGAGGCTTAGACTTTCCTTGTACATATACATGATCGCCATCATTCATCCATAAACCCTCAGTTCCCTGAACACGGAAACCTAATGAATAAGGGCGAGGAGAATTGGTATCATGGGTTACGATAATCGTTTGTCCATTAGAACACTTAATCATAGAAGTCACGATATCTCCCAAATTGAAGTTGACCTTCGCCAACGGATGATTCTCACCCCCATTATCCACGATAAACTTATGCAATCCACGAGATTGAGTAGCCATAGCGGATAAAGAAAGGAAACGGTTACCACGATTGATATCCATACAATGAGCTATCGGTCCGATACCGTGAGTCGGATAGATATCGCCATTACGATGTACGGAATGTTCGTACGCCATTGAGCCTCGGCGAAAGCCGTCGGACCCATACGAAGATCACCACTACCCGGTACATAGTTGTAATGAGTTCCATCGTTGAATTTCACCTCACGCAAGTCATGCTCATAACCACAACCACCATGCAAGATCTCGCCGAACAAACCTTGGCGGACCATATTCAACGCAGCCATACAGTCACGACGATAACATACGTTCTCCATGATATTCAAATGGCTTCCGGTTGCTTCCGAAACATTTACCAAATCCCAGCACTCCTCTAACGTGTTAGCCGCAGAAACCTCCACGCCTACATAAGGAACACCAGCCTTCATAGCGGCGACAGACATCGGTACGTGCCATTCCCAAGGACTTGCGATGATCACGCAATCAAACTCCTCGTTGTTCAACATATTCTCAAATTCACGTTCACCCCCTTTGTAAACTTTCGGAGCAGGGACATTAAATTTAGCGATATGTTTCAAGGTACTATCGATCGGGCCCTGTTGGATATCGCAAATCGCTACGATCTTATTACCGGGGATCGCCAATACATTATTAATATGCTCATGGCATCTAGAACCCGTTCCGATGAAACCGAAACGTAATTTACCATCATCTTTACCGGCTGTTTTTTCTTTTGGGTTCAGCGGTCAGTTGTTGTAGCTCCGGCGTTTCCAGCCATTGCCAAGCCTGCGGCACCAATACCAGCGGCAGATACTTTCTTAAGGAATGAACGACGAGTGTTTTCATATATTTTATAAATTAGTTTGTGTTTTGAGGATAACAAAATTAAAAAATATTTTTCAATCAAAACGTTATTGAGTATTTTGAAAAATAAAGAGTCCAAGACTAAAAGTTCGTTATCTTTCCGGTTTCCCTTTTTAGCCTCTCGAGGTCATCATCATCTGTCGAAGTCTTTTAGGTTCTTTTTCCGCCAAATTAACTTGCTGACCGATGTCTTCCTTTACATTATATAATTGATAACAGTTACTATTTCCGGCAAAGGCAGCCTCCTCCGCGTCGCACGTAGGTATGCCGGATAGGCGGGATCATGACCCAATCACCATCACGTAGCGCATAATTGAAATAACCTTCCAAGACAAGTTCCTTTCGCCCATTACCACCTTTTCCTAGGAAGACAGGCAAGGTGTTTGGCTATCTACCTTATCAGAATAGGTCTGTCCGATCAACGCCGACAGCGAGGCTAACAAATCCATCTGGCAAACCAAGGCATCCGACACAGCGCCCGGCTTAACTTCCGCAGGCCAACGAAGCATGAACGGGATACAGGTCCCACCATCATACAAGCTCGTCTTTCCTCCACGAAGCGGTCCGGCCATCTTATGATCCCCTACCAATTCCACGGCTTGATCTTGATAACCGTCATCCAGAACCGGTCCGTTATCGCTAGTGAAAACAACTAACGTATTTTCCGTTAGCCCCAACTTATCCATTTCCTTCAAGAATTCGGTCACGCACCAATCCGCTTCCAAGATAACATCTCCACGAGGTCCCATCCCCGACTTACCCGCGAATCTCTCGTTCGGAACACGAGGTACATGCGGTTGATGCAAGCCATAGTACAGGAAGAAAGGTTTATCCTTATTCTCTTTCATAAAACCTTTCGCCTTCTCAAGGAACAACTCTGCCATATCCTCATCTTTCCATTGGGCGGTCTTGCCTCCTTTCTGGAAACCAATTCGAGGTACACCGTTTACGATAGCGCCGGCATGCCCGACACTCGGGAGCATTCTCAGTAATTCAGGATTATCCTTCCCAGTCGGTTCCCCGGGGAATTCTCCTTATAACTGACATAGAGAGGATCGTTCGGATCGAGGTTTACACCTCTCCCATTCTCGATAAAGATACAGGGAACCCGGTCATTAGTAGCAGCTTGGATAAAAGAATAGTCGTAACCGATCTCTTTCGCTCCGGGATAAACCAGCTTGTTCCAGTCTACCACCCCGTCACCTAATCCTAGATGCCATTTGCCGACCGAGCCGGTGACATAGCCCGCTTGCTTCATCACCTTCGGCAAGGTAACCTGTTGAGTATTGATAATCAGAGCCGCATTGCCGGGAAGTATTTTGGCATCCCTATTTGTCCAAGGATATAATCCGGTAAGCAAGGAATACCGGCTGGGGGTAGAAGTAGCCGCCGTACAATAACCTTGCGTAAAGCGTATGCCTTCATTTGCGATACGATCCATTCCCGGAGTCTGTATGCGATGAGCCCCGTAACAGCTTAGATCACCATACCCGAGATCATCGGCCACGATGATCACCACGTTAGGTTGCCGGGGAGCTGATTGAGCTATTAAAGTTGTTGGCAAGGAAAACCCTGCCAACACACTCATTATACAATACTTATTCATCGCTTATTACGGATTCTGAGTTAATGTACCCGGATAAGCGTTAATCTCAGACTGCGGAATATACTGGATAGCCAACGGCTGGTAGCAGGATATTCAGGCACGCCGTCATGGAATCCCGGGTAATGACGTTTCATCGTATCGCCTACACGATATACATCAAAACCACGGTCAGCCTCATAAGCTAATTCCAACTGACGTTCTTTCATGATAAGCTCATGAGCGTTTGTCGCATCCAAAGATTTATATCCGGCGTTAGGTAAGGAACGGGTACGAACGGTATTCAAATCGGCTAATGCTTTTGTATAGTTTCCTAATTTAGCGCTAGCCTCGGCGCGAATCAGGTATAACTCACCTAAGCGAGAGATAACCGGTGAATAAAGGTGGGGATAACCTTCTTGCTTAGAGCATTTATAACTATAGAATTTCGGATTACCTTGGCTTTCTAACATCAGGTAATCATAATCACCGACATAAGTTTTTCCCTTATAACTAATAGAATAACGTTTATTATCCACATCTACGGGAGTTAATGTGTACTCTTCATCATCCACGGTAGCGAATTAACTTACCACCTACTTCCTTTGTCTCACCCTGACGATATACATAACCGGAAATCTTTCCGTCCGTATACAAGTTAGCGACGAAACGGAAAGCCGGAATTTGATCTCCCGCATCATTCTTCTTATATTGTGGATGGATAAAAGCCTCGCGGGCATCCGTATTTTTACCTGTCTCATGCAGCAAATCCATGTATTTAGCGCTAGCGTATACCTCACCCCAGCCTTGACCATCAATCTCCGCATACATACTACCTAACGGGCTACCCCAATCATCCCAATCCGAAGCAATGAATTTCACGGCAAAAATAGTCTCCGTTTGAGAAGCCGCATCCGGAGCAAGCTCATTATATGTCATAAACGTCGAACGACTCAATAAGGAGAATTGATTACTCTCGATTACCTCATTCGCATAATTATAAGATAATTGAGCGTATTCCTTATTCGGATTCTCAAAAGTACCACTCATATACATATAAACCTTGGCCAACAAGGCTTGAGCCGCATACTTTGAGGCATAGGCGGGCGACTTAAAATCAGACATCAACTCTTCTGCCTTTTTCAAGTCAGACAGAACTTGCTCATACGTATCTTTCACGGAAGAACGATCCGGAAGATCCAGGTTATCCATATCCTCAGGCATACCATTCACAATAGGTACACCCAGATTCTTCTCCGGTTCTTGATAATAAGGACGGCCAAACACACGACACAGATAAAAATACATCATGCCACGCATATAATAGGCCTCACCCAACTTTGGTTCAACTCTGGAGATTCATTCTCATTGATCATCTTCATTAAAGAACTTGTCTGCGAGATGATATTATAAGCACTGTTCCAAACCGTAGAAAGCCCACCATTATTAACGGTATGCTGATAAGTAAAGTAAGTACCGAATGGATTTGTGGTCGGCTTATCCTTGCAAACGTTATCCCCGGGGAACTCTCCACAATAGTGTAAATGCTCAGATGCAGTTTTCAATTTAGCGTAGCAACCGTTTAATAAGACATCAACCGCAGCATCCTTATCTTCCATGATCTTGTCCTCCGTATACTTATCATAAGGCATACGTTCGATATCACAGCTTGTTATAAATGTGGCCGCTGCCGCAAGAGCCACTATAGCTATTTTTTTCATTCTTATTCCTTTAATTAAAATGTAACATTTAAACCAAACATAAATTTACGGGCTTGTGGGTACGGAGAAATGGCCACACCAACCGAACCAGCCTTGTATTGGCTTCCTACCTCAGCGGGAAGTTCCGGATCCACTCCAGAGAACCCCGAAAGAACAAACAAGTTCTCACCCGAGAAAGAAAGACGGACATTGTCTACATATTGGATCTTCCAAGGTAACGTATAGCCTAATGTCAAGCTACGCAAACGTAAATAGCTCGCATCCTCCAAGTAACGGGAAGATCCCTTGCTGGATTGGCTCTTATTACCATATTCAGCTTTTGGATGGGTAGCGATATCGCCCGGTTTTTCCCAGCGATTCCAATCATCCCTTAAATTCATTTGATTATAGTTTACATAAGCACCATCACTCATCATACATAGAACGGTCATAATTGTAAATCTCACCTCCTACCGAATAACCGAAGACTGCGGATAAATCGATATTCTTCCAAGATAGATTTGTAGAGAAACCACCGTAGAAGTCAGGGCTTAATTTTCCTAATATAGTCTGGTGCTTGGAAGCCTCGCTATAATCAGAAGTTGTTATGCGTTCTCCTTTCTCATTTGTTGTATACCACAACGGAGCTCCTGTTTGCGGATCTACGCCAGCCATTCAGTTCCATACCAAGTATCCACATCCTGACCCGGAGTCAAGATCTTATCCATATAGATGTAATAGCTTGTTCCTGCGTTGGCAGTAATAATCTCGCTCTTACCACCATACAATTCTGTGATCTTATTACGGTTCAAGCCCAAGTTAGCGGCAACGCTCCAATTCCAATCACCACCTTTCAAGATGTCCACACCTAATGAAACCTCGAAACCATTATTCTTAACAGAACCAACGTTACGATAGATACCCGTGATACCTGTCACACCGGGCAGAGGCACTTTATAAAGCAAATCGGTTGTTTTCTTATTGTAATAATCCAAATTAATAGTCAGACGATCGAACAAGATAGCGTCGATACCTACACCCGCCGTATAGGTTTTCTCCCATGTCAAGTTCTTATTTTCTTTTTGAGCAATTACCGCACCCGGATCACCGTTGTATCCCGTAGACATAGCATACAAAGTATACTGCGAATACAGCTCAGTAGGACGATTACCTACAGAACCATAGCTAGCGCGCAACTTCAATTGCTGTACCCAATCCTTTGCCTTGAAAAATTCCTCCTGATGGATATTCCAACCACCACTAACAGAGAAGAAATTACCATATTTAGCATCCTCACCAAAGTTTGAGGCACCATCTCGGCGGAAAGAGAAAGACAATAAATAACGATTGTCATACGCATAATTGGCATTGAACAAATAGGATTGTACAGCCCATTCCTCTTGCGATCCTTTTATTGTCTTAGGAGTTGTCGCTACATCTGCACGGAGAAACCCGGAGCGAAACTAGCCGCTGTCTGATCCTTGATTTCCCGGGTATAAGAGTTCCACTCATAAGCCAATATCGCATTGATGGAATGTTTATCGAACACCTTATTAAAACGAAGCAATTGGTTGCTATATACCCGATAAGAAGTTGTGGTCTTATCTTGCAACAATCCATTGTCGGCCTCTCCTGCCTTAGAGCGAGGATCGTTATAGCCTTTGAAAAGAATGTTATTATATTTATAGCTATTCACGGACGCAAAAGTCAACCAATCGGTAAACTTGATATCGAAGTCAAAGTTTCCCATAAACTCATAGGAAGTTTTCTTCTCATAATTCCATTGCAGGTCATACAAGTAATTTGTAGCATCGCTATTCACCCAATCGGTCGGCCTGTATTGCTGGATCAAGTCGCCATTCTCGTCATACGGGGAGTCCCAAGGGAAATTAACGTACATGATAGCGCCTAGATCTTGCTGCTGGTCCATCACGTCGCTACGGGTAGCCCATACTTAGGTTTGATAGTCAACCAATCCGTCGCTTGGTAATCCACATTGAAACGCAAGTTATAACGCTTGTAGTCATATCCTTTCACGCACCATCCTCATTATAGTAACCAACGGATGTATACGTCTTGATCTTCTCTGAGCCACCGGAAACAGATACGTTATAGTCTTGAGCGAAGCCAGATGCGTACCCTCTTTCCACCAGTCGAAGTTACGGTTGCGCAAATCCTCCGTAAAATAACTCGGAAGGGCGTCTTGATTAGCGAAGATTTATAATAATCATATAATTCCTCGCCGTTCATCATATTCATGTTTCCACGGTGCAACTGGTTCACACCCATCTTACGGAAGCGTTGATCGTAGCTTTTCCGATCTTACCTTTCTTCGTAGTCACCACGATAACACCGTTCGCTCCTTGAGAACCATAGATAGCGGTTGAAGCGGCATCCTTCAAGATAGACATGGATTCGATATCAGCCGGGTTCAAGCTACCCGCATCCGTACCGACGATTACGCCATCCACGATCCAAAGAGGTCCGTGCTACCGTTTACCGTAGACTTACCACGGATCACCACCTTACCGGCAGCGCCCGGCTGACCACCACCCGAAGTAACCTGCACGCCCGGAGCCTTACCAGACAATAAGTTCTCGACCGTAGGCTAGTGGCATCCAACAATTTCTCGTTGCTCACCACCTGCATGGCACCCGTCAAGCTTTCCTTTTTTGCACGCCGTAACCAACAACAACCACCTCCTCAAGGTTCTGAGTGTCTTCCTTGATACGGATAGTCATCGGAGCACTAGTCGCTTTAACCTCATGGTTCACATAACCGATGTAAGAAACGACCAAAGTAGCTCCGGCCGGAGCTTCCAAACTAAACTTCCATCGAAATCGGTACTGGTACCGTTCGTAGTGCCTTTCACGAGCACATTCGCACCGATTACCGGCTCACCCGTCACCGCGTCAACAATGGTACCTGAAATCGTAATCGTCTGCTGCGCCACCATTCTCTCCGCGTTTCTCAATTCATTTGGATTAGAAGATGACTTGTAAACAACAATCCTATTGTTGTTTACAACAAAATCAGCATGCTGATTTTTCAGCGCCGTCGTCAAAATCTCCTCGACCGAGCGGTTCGACATGTCGATTGAGATACGCTCATTCAGATTGATGTCATTGTTACGGATAAGGAACGTGTAATTGAATTTTTCCTCGATCAAATCGAAAAGTTCTTTTAATGTCGTACTTTCCATTTGAACAGACATCATTTGTGTCTGAAGTTCGGACGCTGAAACCGTACCGGGAATAAACGGCAGTCCCGCAAGCATACATGCGGCTACCATCATCTTACCGGTCTTCTTGAAATAGTTCATTTCCATTAAAGTTAGATTTAATAAATAATTTTCTCGTTTATACTATTTTCCACACTTACACCTTAGGATTAAGGTTTGTATTTTTATTTATCTTTTATAATAATCTCATCTCCCGAACGAGTCCACACATATTTGTGATCCACGTCCACCTCACGAAGGATTTTATCCAACGAATAATCTTTCGTAAAGCTACCGGAGAAGATTTCCTTTCTCAAAGGATCGCTCTCAACGCGGATACGCACGTTGAACTTACGTTCCAAATCCTTGGCGATACTCATGAAAGGTTGTTCGGAGAATTTCAGGCTACCGTCCATCCAAGAGAGAGCATCCTTGGCATCCACCTCACTGACTCTTACCTTATTGGTCTGCTTATTAAAGCTTAGTTTCCGGTTTGGAGTCAAGGTCACATCGCCCGCATGGGCAAGACCTCATCCCGCAAGCCTCACGTTTTACTTTTCCCGACACCAGAGTGACATCGGTCGTTTCATCCATTCCGTAAGCCTTTACGTTAAAGCTAGTTCCTAGAACCTTGATATCCAATCTCTTTGATTTTACGATAAAAGGCTTAAGGGAATCCCGGGTAATCTCGAAGTAAGCCTCACCATCCAATTGTACGCTACGTCCGTTCGTATTGAAATCACTGCCATATCTCAACGTGGAACCTGCGTTGACCCAAACCACGGATTGATCCGGCAAAACGACTTCGTTTGGGCTCCCATAGGAGTTGTCGTCTCAAAATAAGCCAAGGCGGCAGATTTCGGCTGATTATGTCTCGTACCTATATAATAAGAGGCAGTCCCCACCGATACCACGATCAAGACCGAGGCGGCAACTTTCCTAAAAACCGAAAATTTAGCCAATGATTCTTTTCAGAAGGAATAGCGGGATCGATAAGTGTCCCGAAATGTTTTTGGAAATCGGCTTTCATATCAGAGGCAAACAAAGGTACATGCGCCGTCGCCCAACAATCTGCCATCTCGGAAAGGCACTGTTTATGAGCGTCATCCGTTTCCAACCATTGTAGTAATTCATTTCGCCCCTCCTCGGATATATCTCCCATGAGGTAGCTATAAATTAAATCTTCTATGTGTTTATTCTCTATTTCCATGATATTAACAAAGGAGCCGGTTTTCAACCCGGTTTCTATTATATACACCTGTTTTAGAGATTCCGTTTAAGGAGATTCCAATTATTTTTCGAAAAAATTAAATATAAGTAAGAAAAGAGGGTAAAGATCGCCTAAAAGTTCACGCAACTTCGCCAAACCGATCTTGATCTGTACTCGTACCGTACTGGAACTGATATGATTTGTTATCGCTATTTCCTCATAGGTCTTGTTATGGTAAAGATATTGCACGAAGATATCCCGGCATTTAGCGGGCAAGGAATCCACGGCACGATAGATTTTCTCCTCGAATTCCTTATTCTCCAGATAAGCCAACGGATGGGGATCGGCGTCTATCTGCAACTCTTGTATCGACAATAAGTTTTCTTGTACATCTGATAAAGGGACTTCTTGCTGACGTTTATCTCTTAAATAATTCAGGCAATAATTACGTACCGAGCGAATTAAATAAGCGTTTACCGGATGTATTAACGCCGAATGGTGATTCCATACATTCATAAAAACATCATTAACGATCTCACGTGCCGCCTCCGAATTATAGACATATTTAGTCGCTACGGCGCACAAGTACACGTAGAAGGTCGTATATAATTGTTCAAATGCTTTGGCATCGCCATTATTGATCCGAGATATTATGTCCTCCTTTACAATCAGCACAAACGTCAACCCTTAAGTTTCACTCACAATTGAATCACAAAAATAATGAAATATTCCAGAGATTACCTCATTTTAAAAGAAGTATAGGGTAATAGCGCCAAACAGCTCGCTAAAGCGGACTGTTGGATACTTAGGTGACGAACCGGATGCCATACGGGGTGGCATAGCTGTGCCATCCTTATGGCACGCCCTTGCCATCGTTGTGGCACGGCTATGCCACCGGCGTGGCACGACTGTGCCAATGCTATGGAAAGGACTGGCACTATACGTCGTTGCAATACAATAACTTAGATCACTTACGAGGAATTGGCGGCACGCTTCTTGTTACGCCAGTAACCTGCCGTCACGTTTGCTTCCGAA
>ENA-OQDF01000323-OQDF01000323.1-human-gut-metagenome-genome-assembly--contig:-NODE-323-length-19683-cov-1.681888_pt1 | contig 19683 bp, 26 predicted proteins | sample MGYA00242769_ERZ504597 | MGnify/ENA primary metagenome ERZ504597 (study PRJEB26092, sample SAMD00036305) | human gut metagenome | host: Homo sapiens | study: EMG produced TPA metagenomics assembly of...
TTGTACCTTGGCTTCCTGTCCCCTGCACTTCGATCTCTTTGATCTTACCGGTTACATCTGCCTGTACCAGTTCTTCTACGATTCTCTTTTGCCCTGTCTGTAACTGACTGCGGAACACCTGCAAGCCTTGCAACCTGGATTCCGTAACTTTTATCCGCGCCGCCCTTGACAATCTTACGCAGGAAGATGATATCGTCACCTTTTTCCTTTACGGCAATACAGTAATTGTTAACATTTTCAATTTTTCCTTCCAGTTCAGTCAGCTCATGATAATGTGTTGCAAATAAAGTTTTTGCTCCTAACAATTTGCTGTTACTGATATATTCAATCACTGCCCAGGCAATACTCAAACCGTCAAAGGTACTGGTACCGCGCCCGATCTCATCAAGGATCAGAAGGCTCTTATTCGTCGCATTTCGGAGAATATTGGCCACTTCTGTCATCTCCACCATGAAGGTACTCTGTCCGCTTGCAAGGTCATCTGAAGCACCTACACGGGTAAAGATACGGTCAACCACACCGATATTTGCCGAAGAAGCAGGGACAAACGAACCGATCTGTGCCATCAGGACAATCAGGCTGTCTGTCTCATGTATGTTGATTTACCGGCCATATTCGGACCCGTAATAATGGAAATCCGTTCCTTTTTGTCATTCAGATATGTATCGTTACAGATGAACATGTCATTGGAGATCATCTTTTCTACTACCGGATGACGGCCGTCTTTGATATCAATGAGTCCTTTGTCATTCATCTTTGGTCTGACATAATTATTTTGTTCTGCAACCAGTGCAAGAGAGGCAAATGCGTCTAATTTTGCAATGGCTTTAGCCGTCTTCTGGATGCGGACAACTTCTTTTCCGATAGTATCTCTGACCTCGGAATAAAGCTGGTATTCAAGAGCATACAACTTATCTTCTGCACCAAGAATCGTATCTTCCAGCTCTTTTAATTCTGGTATGATATAGCGCTCTGCATTGGCAAGCGTCTGTTTTCTTGTGTAATAATCCGGCACCAGATTTTTGAACGAATTGGTAACTTCCAGATAATAGCCGAATACTTTGTTATATTTAATACGCAGGTTCTTGATACCGGTCTTTTCACGTTCTTCTGTTTCCAGCTTTGCCAGCCAGTCTTTCCCGTCAGATTTGGCGTTGCGGAGTTTGTCCACTTCTGCATTGTAACCGTCTTTGATAATGCCGCCTTCTTTCATGGCGATCGGTGGATCTTCTTTGATGGAATCACTGACCAGCTTGCACAGATCTCCGAGCGTATCCAGTTCTTCATTCAATTCCTTTAAAAGAGGTGTCTGCATATCATTCAAGATATATTTTATATGCGGAAGCATTGCAAGAGAACTTTGGAATGCGATCAGATCTCTTGGATTCGCAGACTGATATGTGATCCTGCACACAAGCCGTTCCAGATCATAGACCGGTGAAAGGTATTCACGGATCTCCTCTCTGGAAATTGCATTTTTCACTAATTCATCCACAGCATCCAGTCGTTTTTCAATAGCGCTCTTGTCAATCAACGGCTGTTCAATATATTTGCGCAGGGTTCTTGCACCCATGGCAGTCTTCGTCTTATCCAGCACCCACAGAAGGGAACCTCTTTTCTGTTTGTCACGCAGTGTTTCACACAGCTCCAGATTTCGTCTGGTTGAGCTGTCCAAAAGCATATATTTTCCGGAAGCATAGATTGTCAGGTGGGAAATGTGTGATAAATCTCGTTTTTGTGTCTCCACCAAATACTGCATGAGTGCACCGGCTGCAATTACACCGCAGTCATAATCGGTAAGTCCCAGTCCTTCAATCGTACCGGCATGGAAATGTTCTTTCAAAACACGTTCACAGACTGCATCGTCGAAATACCATGAATCCAGAGAATATACGGTAATTCCAAGCTTTTCTTTTAACAATTCAAAATCCATACCGCTCATATAAAAGGCTTCATTACAGATCAGCTCTGACGGCATGAACTTATAGATCTCGTCAAACAATTTCTCAGAATTTTCAATCTCGGTTACCATGTACTCGCCGGTTGATACATCGGCGACAGATACGCCGTAATGATCCGATGCGTAAGCGATACACATGATATAATTATTCTTTGTTTCATCCAGTGCCTGCGTGTCCAGGTTGGTTCCAGGGGTTACGATTCTTACAACATCCCTTTTTACAATTCCTTTTGCAGCAGCCGGATCTTCCAACTGTTCACAGATGGCCACTTTATAACCTTTGGATACCAGTCTGTTCAGATATCCGTCCACTGCGTGATACGGGACACCGCACATTGGTGCGCGTTCTTTCAGTCCGCAGTTCTTTCCGGTTAATGTAATCTCCAGTTCTTTGGATGCAGTCAACGCATCGTCAAAGAACATTTCATAAAAGTCTCCCAATCTATAAAAGAGGATGCAGTCCGGATATTCTTTTTTCGTCTGCATATATTGCTGCATCATTGGTGTTAATTCTGCCACTTTTTTTACTCCTCTGATCATTTAAATTTTACATTTCATTATAGCATTTATATTTTGAATTTAAAAGGATAGATTTTTTCAAAAACTGAGGCTTTTCTTCATCATACAGAAGATAAAGAATATTGGCACTCAGATAGATCCCTGCTGCACAGAGACATGTAAATAGCATGGTGTACGGCAGACATATCTGACCAAACAACTGAAATGGCATACAGCTGTAATCCCATACATGAAGTGCAAACCATTTATTTACGATAATACCTGTAATGAATTCTGCTGCTGTTACAAAGATGCTGCAGCGGAATACCTGCAGCAGAAAATCATCCTGCCAGTGTACCTGCTGTCCCTGATAGGAGAAAAACATCATACAGATCCCGCCCAGCACGAACATGGACCAGTGGGAAAAACCACGGAAAAGAATTTCCAGCCGTATAATAGATCCAGCCACCGATCCCCCACAAAATAAATACTCACTGATTTTTTTCATACAAAAAACGCCCTCACTATCTTGTTGATATTACATAGTTTGAGCGTTTTCATGGTTAATTATAATACATTTATTCTGCCAGTTCTCCCAGATAATAGAAACCTTTGCATTCCGTCAGTCTGACATCGGCAAGCCGTCCGATCATTCCCTTATCACCTTTGATGTGTACCAGCAGATTATTACTTAAACGTCCTGTTACCATGGATGGGTCGTGTTCACTTACCGATTCGATCAGAGCGGTCTGAATGGTTCCTTCATGTACAGCGCATACTTCTGCCGCAATCGTATGTACTTCTTTCAGCAGTCGGTCAAAACGGTTTTTGACCACATCTTCCGGTACCTGGTCTTCCATCACGGCGGCAGGTGTTCCAGTACGTTTTGAATAGATGAAAGTGAATACGCTGTCATAACGCACTTTTCTTACAATATCCATAGTTTCTTCGAAGTCTTCTTCTGTCTCTCCCGGGAAACCAACGATGATATCAGTTGTAAGAGACACATCCGGAACATTCTTGCGGATTTTTTCTACCAGTTCCAGATACTGCTCTTTTGTATAATGACGATTCATCTTCTTTAAGTATCCTGCTGCTTCCGGACTGTACCGGCAGATGCAGGTGTTTGCAGATCTTTTGGATCTTCCCATAACTTCAATGAGTTCATCAGATAAATCCTTTGGATGAGACGTCATAAAACGGATACGCTCCAATCCTTCGATCTGCTCGATCTTCTCCAAAAGCCGGGCAAACGTAATCGGATTTTCCAGATTCTTTCCGTATGAATTGACGTTCTGACCAAGCAGCATGACTTCAACCACACCATCTGCAACCAGCTGGCGGATTTCCGATATGATTGCCTCCGGGTCACGGCTTCTTTCTCTTCCACGTACATATGGGACGATACAGTAACTGCAGAAATTATTGCATCCGAACATGATATTTACTCCGGATTTAAAGGAATATTTGCGGTCATTCGGAAGGTTTTCAACAATCTTGTCGGTATCTTTCCAGATATCGATCACCATACGTTGTGATTCAAACCGTGTCACGATCAGTTCGGCAAATTTGAAAATATTATGTGTTCCGAAGATAATATCCACATAGCGGTAACTTGTTTTCAGCTTTTCTACAACCTCCGGTTCCTGCATCATACAGCCGCAGAGACCGATCATCATATGCGGATTTTTCTTCTTTCTTGGTTTTAACTGTCCGAGACGTCCGTAGACACGCATGTTGGCGTTCTCTCTTACCGTACAGGTGTTGAAAATGATAAAGTCAGCCTCATCTTCAGGCGCTTCTACATAACCGATCTTTTCCAGGATTCCACAAAGTTTTTCGGAATCACGGGCGTTCATCTGACAACCGAATGTTGTGACACAGAATGTCAGCGGACGTCCCAGTTCTTCGGATTCGCGCTGTACATAAGCTTTTGCTTTTTCGATAAAATAATACTGACGGGCAGTATCATCCGCAGGCGGTTCTTTTGTAATATCTATATCGTAATTCATAGTATTAAGCATTCTCTTTGCTCCTTTGTATTATTCATTATTAGTCTTTCACAGAAAGTGAAGATAACAGCTTTTTGCAGAATGTATGGCAATCTAGACAAATTGCTGTATGTCTGAATCATATGCATAATCAATCAACTTCAAAGCACTTATAATTTCTTCTTTATTGACATTCATATCGTCACATAAAGCATCCAGGCTGTGATAATAGTCTCTTAGTTTTGTATTGACCACACTGAGTAACAGCATGGGATCTCTAGGTAATCCGTTTGCCATTCTGGCTCACTCCTTTAAGTATTATATTTTTTCATATCTTAATCAGAAATTACAAAAAACATTCACCTGATTCCAATGGATAGATATGCTTTTCTGTAATAACTTTTTCCGGTTTTATATCATGTTCCTCAAAAGGCAGTTCTCTGTACATCTGCAATTCAAAAGCAATGCAATCGTATGCAGATCCGGATGTTTTTCCAGATATTTGTCATAAAAACCGCCGCCATATCCGATTCGGTGACATTCTTCGTCAAAAGCGACACCCGGCATGATCAGAAGTCCGTCATATCCGTCGGCTTTGTATTCACCTGTCGGTTCCAGAATTCCATATGCACCAGGCTGCAGATCCTCTTTTTGTTCTACCAGATAAAAATTCATCTCGCTGCCCTCGACTCTTGGAAACCATACACTTTTACCCAGTTTCCAGGCTTCCTCCATGATTGCCAAGTTCCGGTTTCGCCATTGTAATTCGCATAACAGTAGATGTCAGTCGCTTCTAAAAACAGTGGATGATTAATCACTGTTTCCGTGATAGTATTGGTGGCCTGTTGCCACACAAGCGGATCCATCTCTTTTCTGAGACGAATGATCTTATGTCTAATTTCCTTTTTTGTTTCCAAATTTCTCACCCAAATTCGTAATACTTCCGTCTTTTTCCTTTATAGAAATGTTGTTTAGCTGTCCGCGCAGATTTCTTTTGAAAGAATCAATGTATTCTTTTCTCAATATCTGCTGTTCTTTTAATTCCTCCGGTGTCAGACCTTCGGCTTTAGACTTGTGATATAATTCATTGATTCTTGCTACTTTCTTATCATCCATTATCTTTTGTCCTTCCTTAATATACTCAGATTTAACTCGAATAATTCTCGAGAAATCCGTATAGGGCTGCTGATGTCTCAACGTATTTTCCATTATGGATCTCCTGCTGCAGTGTCTCAGGAAGACCATCCAGTGGAATATCTGTGTATTCATATACCGTTTTTTTATCATTCAGATATACGACTACATAGCCATTCAGAGATTTCAGATAGTAACAGTCTTCTTTTAAAGCCTGTCCATCTGCGGCAACAGAAAGATCTTGTGTTTTTTGCTTTTCTGCTGTTTTCTCTGCCTGAATTTCACGTTTTCCCCTGTTTAAGCTAAGCTGATAAGCACAGGTGATTCCGAATACGATGAGGATCAGAAACAGTAAAAAGCCAATACCATACTTGTTTTTCATAATGAAGACTCCTTTTTTGAGTACAGTATTCGCTCAACTCACCCTATTTATACAATTTTCTTCAATGTTCTTTCAATTAAAAGGCCTTCCCGTTCCGGATAGTCATACTTTTCGCTTTCTCTGATACAGGCACAAACAAACGCATGCGAAGCCTGTACACTTTCCAAAAGGGAATTTCCCTGCAGAAGCTTTGCCAGGAACATTCCGTCAAATGCGTCTCCGGCTCCATGAAATTCTTTCAGGTTTTCACCATTTCCGATATAAAGAAATGCATTGTCTTCGTATAACACGATACCCTTTTTACAGTCGTCTTTTGGAACGCTGGTAATGATCATGTTTTTTGCTCCTAATTCACGGAGGATTTCACACAAATGCAGTACATTTCTGTGATTGCCTGTGAGCTGATATTCTTTTCCGGCGAGCAGATACATTTCTGTCAGATTTGGCAGAATTATGTCTGCATACGGAAGGATTTTCCGCATTGCAGCACCATAAGATTCGTCAAAATTTGTATAATAAACTCCGTGATCACCCATGATAGGATCTAAAATAACCTTTGTGTCCGGAAATTGACTAATGAAATAGATGACGGCATCAATTACATCAGCTTTTCCAAGGTATCCGACAAAAATAGCATCAAATGTAATATGTTCTTTCTTGTAATGATCTGCACATGCACGTATATAGTCTCCGGGTACATGGCAGACCGCCGGAGTGCCATAGCCACCGGTATGTGTTGATAACAGTACTGTCGGTACCGGACATACCTCGATTCCCATCATGCTTAAGATCGGTGTCATATTCATCATGGCTGCCTTGCCGACACCGCAGATATCGTGTAACAGAGCAATTTCTTACTGGTCTCATACTTACTTGTATTCCCCTCTTATCAAATGTAGTCTCCGGCATATTGTCACAAGGGCTGCTCCTTTTGGCATGCCAAGTAATTCTTCTTCCGTAATCCCGCCAAGTGCAACGATAGATACTCCATATGCTGCAACTGCTGCCAGAAGTGCAATGATTGTTGCGATATACGGACCGGCGAATAATTCGAAGATCAGATGAATCACAATTGCGATCACACCCATGATCAGGGAAGCAAGTGTCGGGATTAAGAATGTTTTCTTTTTCTCCTGAACATAACCGATTCTGTCACGAAGTGCTTTCGCGTTCAGTATGCAGATTGCTCCGGAGAATATGATCTTACTTAATACAACCGCATAAATGTTCCATTTTAGTACTACCAGCATCAGGAATAATGTCACGATATGGATCACCAGTGAAATTGCCGCATTTTTACCGGTGTCATCATATCATCCAGTCCCTGTAATACAGAGTTGGTCACTGTTGACAGACAGAAAAAGACAACTGAAAGCGCCCCCATCTGAAGCATCCGTGCTGCTGTAGTATTATCCTGTGTAAAATATAATAAATTCAGGATCGGTTTTGCAAGTGTGATAAATCCAACTGCACATGGGATTGCGATCAACATGTTGAAACGGCTTACGGTATTAATCTTGTTATGTACCTGCTTACGGTTACCGGTCTGTACAGTGGCAACCAGACTCGGCACCAGTGAGGCGGCAAGTGCACTTGAGATAGAGAGCGGCACATTGATCATTGTACTGTACTGTCCCTGAAAGATTCCAAGAAGACTTGCGTATTCTTTTTTGCTGAATCCCTGGGCAGCCATGACATTGTTAAAAAGTGCAGTATCTACAAAATCACTGATATTATATACCGTTGCACTTAAAATGACAGGTGCGATGGTCACAAACAACACTTTGTATACGGTTCTGTAACTTTCTCTTTTCCCTGAATGATCGCGTTTCATTTTCTTTTTGAATATTTTGTGGTATGCGAGAAAAATGAATCCGACAAATATCAAGGCGCTCAATGCACCAAGGACTGTTCCGAGTGTTCCGCCTGCTGCCGCATAGGCAGGACCGAAGGATTTGTCGCCTCTGGTCTTTCCGACAGCTCTTCCTGCATTGAATAATAAATATGCACCTGCGATCGATATAACAGCATTTACAATCTGCTCGATCACCTGTGAGATTGCTGTCGGGATCATAGATCCCATTCCCTGGAAAAATCCGCGTAACACCCCGAGAAGTGCTACGATCAGGATACACGGTGCGAGAACACGGAGCGCATAGGCACTCATGTCAAGATGCATAATGGTTGTTGCAATAAAATCTGCTCCGAAAATACCAGAAGAGAGACAATTCCACCGGCAAGAAGTGCAAAGGTCATAGCACCCCGGAAGATTTTGTTTGCATTTTATATTCGCCGACAGCCACTCTTGCCGATACAAGCTTTGACACAGCTAACGGCAGACTGTACGAAGTCAGCATCAATGCAACTGAATAAATTGAAAATGCAACCGAATAATATCCGTTTCCTTCTGTTCCGATAATATTCAAAAGCGGAATCCGGTAAAAGGCTCCGATCAGCTTTGTGATAACTCCGGCAATTGCAAGAATCGATCCCTGTATCAGGAAATTTTTTTCATTTTTTTTATGTTGTTCCGACATACAGCTTTAACTCCATCGTTTTGTAAAAAATTTATTAAGATCAATGATTATCTCAGAATGTCCAGGCGTTCCATGATCTCACGCTGTTTCTGTTCCATTACCTGACGTTCTTCCTCTTCCATATGGTCATAACCTGTTAAGTGTAACACAGAATGGGCAATAAGAAAAGCATATTCTCTCTTTGGACTATGCCCGTACTCTTCTGCCTGCGAAAGAACTTTTTCTTTTGATATCACGATATCCCCAAGCGTCAGTTCTCCGCTTTCCGGATCAAAGCAATCTTCTTCCTCTTCCAGAAAATCAAATGTTCCGGGTTCCGGATAGTCGATCATCGGAAAAGACAGTACATCGGTCGCACGGTCAATGCCTCTGAATTCTCTGTTCATTTCATGAATCTGTTCATTTTCTGTCAGTAGCAGATTCACCTGTGCTTCGTACGGACAATTTACATAATCCAATGCTTCTTCTACTACTTTCTTTGCAAGTGTTTCGCATTCCAGAGGAAGCTTTATTTCGCCTTCTTCTTCAAAGTATAATGTCATGATTTTCGCCTCTTATCTTTTCCTTTGTATTTTGCGTCATTACCGCGACGATTTTGTCTGCTTTCGTAATCTTCGTATGCTTTTACGATTTTTTGTACCAGTGGATGACGTACAACGTCCTTGCTGGTAAGGTGACAGATACTGATATCTTCGATATCTTTTATAACTTTGCCGCCACATCAAGACCGGACACCTGTCCGGACGGAAGGTCTTTTTGTGTTGCGTCACCAGTGATTCACGACTTTTGAGCCGAAACCGATTCGGGTAAGAAACATCTTCATCTGTGCCGGTGTTGTGTTCTGTGCTTCATCCAGAATAATAAAGGCATTATCTAATGTACGACCACGCATGTAAGCAAGCGGAGCAACCTCGATCAGACCTTTTTCCGAATTCTTTATAAAGCTTTCCGCACCCATGATCTGATACAGTGCATCATAGAGAGGACGCAAATAAGGATCGATCTTACTCTGAAGGTCGCCTGGAAGGAATCCAAGCTTCTCTCCTGCTTCGATTGCCGGACGTGTCAGTATGATACGTCCTACTTCATTGTTCTTGAATGCAGTGATCGCCATTGCCATCGCAAGGTAAGTCTTACCGGTACCGGCTGGTCCGAGTCCGAATACGATCATCTGTTTACGGATTGCATCGACGTATTTTTTTGACCGAGTGTCTTCGGCTTGATCGGTTTTCCCTGTAAGGTATGGCAGATAATATCTTTATCGATCTCCAGTACGTTTTCTTCGCTGTCTTCCATAACCAGTGCCAGCGTGTAATCTACATTCTGTTCCTGGATCGTGTTGCCTCTCTTTGAAAGTTCTACAAGCTGATCCAGCACTTTTTTTGCTTTTTCTACTTTCAAAGCATCTCCCATGATCTTGACGCTTTCACCTCTTGCGATCAGTGTTACATGAAGAGCGCGTTCTATTTTTTTGCATATGCATCGAACTGTCCGAACACATTGGCTTCGTGTTCTGCAGGTATATCGATGACTGTCTCCATTAATCCCATGCATTAGTCTCCATTCTTTGTGTCGTCTTCCGCAATATAGTCCGGCGGAAGCGGTGTGGACGGAACCTGCTTTCCAACGGAGCATCTGACCTTCAGTGTTCCTTTTGCAGAGTACGTCTCAGACCCTGTGTATATTTTAACATCATTCTGGATAATTTCTACCCCTTTTTTCTTCATTTCTTTACAGTAATTCTGAAAATCTCCGGATAATATCTTCCGGATTTGCGTTTTTGTATAATTCTTTTGTCTTTTCCGGTAAGGAGTTACTGTGATTTCTTCGAAGGTAAGAGGGAATATATTCAACGGCCTGAACTGCCACTGGAAGACGTGCTTTTCAAAATAAGGATATGTGTTTTTTACAGAACCGATTCGGATCATATATCTTCCTGCCCGGACTGCATATTCTTTTTTCTGGATAAAATGATATCTTGATTTGTAATATTCTTTTTCGAAATAGTTTTTTGAGAGCGTCTTTTGATACGGAATACAGGTTTCGCCGGATATGTCAGCATCCGATCTACAGGGTGAGTACCCTGTGATTTCTTTTGCATCATTGCAGATGGGGATCTGTCCCGATACCAGAAGATCACCTTTTTTTACCTGTACACCTTTTTTACCTGTGCGATGCCGGTTCTGGTAGTAATACTTGTGATGGTACAGTCAGTGTCGGCAATGATATCTGTAGACTGGTCGTTTATCCGGGATATAATGCTGTTATCCGCAAGGCCGTCTTCGTTTTCTTTTATCTGAATGACCAGCCTGCAGCCATCTATGGAAGCAGATACCCATATGATCCCGTCATATGTACGTCTTAGATCCCGGACAATCTTCTGACAGTCTACATTTGTCTTTTTCATACCATTTTTAATCTGTTCGGATGCCAGAAATTTCTTCAAAGTATCATCCGTATACGACAGGTTCCCGCGGATATCAATTCCCCAGATATAACGTGTCATAAACAGGATAAGACAAATACAGAGAATAAATCCGGAAAACAGTATATGACGTTTCCGGTAGCGGTGAAAAAGAAAAGGAAGACCGCTGCGGCGGATGATACAAACCTTTGTGCCGGTCTTCCTTATAATTTCCTTCAGTCTGCGGAACCCACTGACCGATAGATTCATTTCATATGCTCCACAGACACGTTTCAGATCCCATATATAGATGTTTTTATAACGGCAGGCGTTCAGAAAACGTTCGGGTGAATATCCTGACACACGTATCCGGACATAGCCTTTCAGATACCAGATGAACTGTTCAAACACGGCGCTCCCTCCTATGTTTGGTATTCGATCGTCCCGATGTGACCGTGAATCATCATCTCATCATTGGTGTAATAGATGACTTCCAGTTTCCTGCCGCCGATTTTAATCTGTCCGCATCTGGTCTGCAGCCGGATAATCTGATCTGTATATTCCGTTATTCCTCTGTAATTTTCCACACATAGTTCATCCGTACCGGTAATCGTAAGAATCGGGAGCCCCATTGCTACATCTTTTGGGACTCCCGACATTTCCGCCGCTTTTTCTTTCCATTCCTGACGATTCATATCCATACCACTTTTGTGATTTATATCACTTTATGCATTCAGCCTCAGATATATACCTGCCCGGATTTAAGGAATCTCGTGGTATGCCTCAGCGTAAAAATATTCCTGTGCATTTACCGGTGTAAGATCATTACTCACACGGTGATAATTTCCATCTGCTTCCAGTTTCTTGCTTTCTGATTATCAGAAAGCATAACGTCGAACATTTCCTGTAATTTCGTTTTCAATTTGTCATTATATACCGGTGCAGCAACCTCTACACGTCGTACAGTATTTCTGGTCATGAAATCTGCAGATGCAATGTAATATTTCCTTCTTTCTTTGCTTCCGAAGATATAGATTCTGGAATGTTCCAGGAATCTTCCGACAATGCTGATGATACGGATGTTTTCTGTCTTTCCTTCCACTCCGGGGATCAGGCAGCAGATACCTCGGATGATCATATCGATCTTGACTCCGGACTCAGAAGCCTCGATCAGTTTGTCGATGATCTTTTTGTCCGTAAGGGAATTCAGTTTGAATCCTGCATAAGCTTCTCCCCCGTTTCTTGCATGTGCGATCTCTTCGTCCAGCATATCCAGCACTTTATTCTGCAGACACTTCGGTGCTACAAGAAGATGCCTGGTATGTTCAACAACTTCTCCCTTCGACAGTGCCTGAAATACATTGGAAGCTTCAGCCCGATCTCTACATTGGATGTCATCAAAGAGAGATCCGTATATAATCGGGAAGTTTTTTCATTATAATTACCTGTACCAATCTGGGTGATATATTCTACCTGTCCTGCATTTTTTCTGGTGATCAGGCAGAGTTTTGAATGCACTTTATATCCGTCTAATCCATAGATTACCTGACATCCGGCATCTTCAGACGTCTGGACCATTCAATATTATTTTCTTCATCAAAGCGGGCACGAAGTTCAACTAATACAACGACCTCTTTCCCGTTTCTGCGGCCTCTATCAATGCCTCTACAACCTTACTCTGCTTTGCAACACGGTATAAGGTCATCTTGATCGAGATAACATCCGGGTCTTCGGCAGCTTCTGTCAGCAAATGCAAAAACGGACGGATGGATTCATAAGGATAAGATAACAGTTTATCTTCTTCTTTGATCTGTGCTATAATGCTCTTTCCATCCTGAAACTGATCAGATTTCTGAGGTGTCCTTTTTGGAAAATATAATTCCGGATTTTTTCTCAGTAGATCTTGGATCTGGAATACGAACGAAAGATCCAATGGTGTTGAGGACATGAATACATGATTTTCATCCAGTTCCAAATACTCACATAATACTGCAATTCCCTTTTTATCCATATCTCTGGAAAGTTCCAGACGGATCGGAGCCAGTTTCTTACGCTGCTTGATCAGACCTGCCATGAATTCGCGGTAGTCCAGATCTTCATCGTATAAAGCATCCGCATCAATGTCAGCATTTCTTGTGATGCGCAGCAAAGATTTGGATTTGATCTTATACCCTTTGAATACAACCGGTGCAAAATGAAGGATCAGTTCTTCAGCAAGCATATATGTGCCAGGCATACCCGGTACTGCGATCAGACGTCCGAAAATATTGCTTGTGCATGGAATGATTCCGAGACGGTCTTTTTTCCCTTTTGCACCGAGTACCGCTACCGCATAGATCTCTTTTGTTTTTCAAAAACGGAAATGGCTGTCTCCTTCCGATAACAGTAGGCGAAATAAGCGGTGCGATCTCTGACTTAAAATAACCTTCCAGATAACGGGCACCGTCTTCATCCAGTTCATTAAACGCAAAATACGGATTCCCTGCTCTGCCACACGTGCCATCAGTTCTTCGTATACGGCTTCTTTTCTCTTGTTGATCAATTTAGTCTGCTTTAAAATTGCATCAATCTGTTCCTGCGATGTCATTCCTGTCTTGTTTTCGCAGATCTTCTTATCGAGAAGTGTCTGATCATATAAAGAGCCCACACGCACCATGAAGAATTCATCCAGATTGCTCTGATAAATCGATGCGAATGTCAGTCTTTCGCACAACGGAACTTCCTGGTTCTCTGCCTCCTCAAGAACACGTTCGTTAAACTTTAACCAGGAAGTTCCCGGTTCATATATATCTTACTCATAACTTTTTCACCTTTCTTTGTATTGCATTTTCAATGTTTCTAATGTATCATAGTATTTCCAAACGATTATTAGATTTACGTTAAATCTATGTAAAATCAGCCTGCATCATTGCATCAAGGTCAGATAGTATGGTTTTGAAATCCATATATTTTAAGGAGGTTTTATCTATGCATACATCATTTCTTGTTTTGATCATATTGGCACTTGTTATTGTTGCATCGATCATCACATCCATTGTTACGTATCTTATCCTTGCGGGGAGAAACAAAAGAATCCGTCTTGCCGAGCAGTACCGGCAGATCGGAATTACCGATGGTTATCTGAGCATTCAGGAAGAGATAGAGAAAAATATCAAATCGGAACACATTAAGTTACAACCGTTTCTCCCGTAAAAGCTCCGGATTTTGCGGATGAAGAACATACAGAACAGGAATCCGATCCAAAAGATATCTGGGTTATTGTCCGTGGGAAAGATAGTAATACATCCGAAAAGATCTTTGAATACTGGCATTTTATATATCAGGATTCCAGATGGATCTGTAAAGAACGTAAGAAAAAAGCTGGCTAAAAATACCAGCTTTTTCTTATCTTTCTTCCTGTTCTTTTTTATAGACTTTCTGCTGTGAAAATCCTCTTCCCCGTACTTCATTTACATTTCCGATGATCATAAATGCATGCGGATCAGTCTCCTGTACCAGCTGGTTCAGCCGCATCAGTTCGCGGTTGGATACAACGGTAAGGATCATCGCTGATCATTTTTCAGATATCCGGTCTGTGTGTAGACAAGTGTTGTTCCACGGTCAAGCTGCTCCTGGATCAGACGGTTCACCTCTTCAAATTTTTCTGTCATGATCTCTACTTTTGTACGGGTAGATCCCATCAGAAGCACCTTGTCTAAAATGACTGTGTAAATCAGTACCAACAAGATACCATATACAATCTCTTCTTTATTGGTGAAGAGCATCTGTGAGATTAAGATAACAAAATCAAATACGTACAACATCACAGATACCGGAAGACCAAACTTCTTGTTCAGAACCAGCGGCGGAATATCCATTCCTCCGGTAGAGGCTCCGCACCGGATCACGACGCCGATCCCCATCCCAATCATCAGACCGCCGCATATAGTAGATAACATCTTATCGTCTGTTACATTCTGAAGTGCAGGCATTTGCTCCAGCACTCCCAGAATAACCGGATAATAAAAGGTACTGACCAATGTCGTAAGTGCAAATTTCATTCCAAGGACAGCCGCTCCAAGCAGGAACATCAGTGTATTGAATAGCAATACAAAACTATGGATTGGAAGTCCGAAATAATGATGGATCGCAATACCAAGCCCTGTTGTCCCGCCTGTGATCATATTATTTGGCAGAATAAACATGACGATTGCAAGTGCATAGATCGTATTTCCAAGTAAGATCATGCACAGATTTTTGAAATTTAAGTGTTTCATAGTTATATCATACCCTCTCCTGACATTTTCATCCATATTAGTATAAAGGATGATGGATTTTGATACAAGATTTTTCTTCTATTTCGGCAGTTTACTTATGATATGGCTCATGGCTGATAATACGGTAGCTTCTGTAAATCTGTTCCAGCAGAATTACCCCGCATCAGCTGATGTGGAAATGTCATCTTTGAAAAACTCAGTGCATAGTCTGAACGTTTCAGTACTTCTTTTCCAAGTCCGATCGAACCACCGATGATAAATATGATATGGCTCGTCCCCTGAATTCCAAGGTTCTCAATCTTTTTCGCCAGTTCTTCGGAGGTCAGAAGCTTTCCCTCAATTTCCAGCGTAACAACATAGGCATCGTCTCTGACATATTTCAGAATCCGTTCGCCTTCTTTATCACGGATTCCGTCTTCTACAGTTTCACTTGCGTTATCCGGAGTCTTTTCGTCTGCCACTTCAATGATTTCCAGCTTACAGTAACGGCTTAGTCTTTTACTGTATTCTGTAATAGCATCCTTTAAGTATTTTTCTTTTATCTTACCTACTGTGATTAATGTTATCTTCATTCTTCTATTCTTTCTAATTCTACTGTTTGGTTACCTGATACATATATAACTCGTGTAATGCTCTTGTTGCACAGATATATTTTGCCTGGTTCTGCATCGGATTTTCAATATCCCGGAAGACTCCGAATACCTGATCGAATTCCAGTCCTTTCGCAAGATAAAAGGTTGTGACGGTAAGCCCTTTTTTGAATGCAGAACTGTTGCGGTCAATATAGTGCACTTCTTCGCCGCGGGCTTTTAACATCTGATACAATGTGAACGCTTCTGCTTCCGTCATGGTAATAATGGCAGCAGTCTCATACTCGTCTTCTCCAAGTTTTGCTTTTAAAAAGATCTCATCCAGCACAGCATCTTCATTTTGGAAATTCTCTTCAATGACTTCTTTTCCATGACGCTTTAAAAGTTCCACGTCTTTTACACCGGTTAGTTTTTCAGCGTATCTGGCAATCTCCATCGTATTTCTGTAACTTTTATTCATTACAATCTTATGGATCTTCTGATCGAACACTCCCGGAAGGAACTGTAATACATCTCGCATCTGTTCATCCAGTGTCTGGCCTTATCGCCGAGGATTGTCATCCGGCATTTGAAGATCTGATTCAGGATCACATACTGCAGATAAGAATAATCCTGCATTTCATCAATGACCAGATGCTTGATGTGGTTATGCACAGCTTTTCCGGTCAGACGGTACTTCAGATATAACACCGGAAATACATCTTCGTATTCCAGCTTGCGCTTTTCGTATTCGACATCCGGAAGTGCCGGATACCCGCATTCTTCCAGAAGCCATCCATATATCTTATAGATATCTTTTGTCACATACATCTTGTCAAACTTATTCTGTACGATCAGAAGTTCCTCTTCGCTAAGGTCACGTCCAAGTAATGTCTCATATTCATCCACACAATAACCCCGGATCGCATCCATACGGCTAAGCAACGGGGCATTCTGGAACTTGAAATAAAACAGATTAATAAGCTCTTCTTCTGTCTTTTGAATTCCTTTATATTCAATCGTTCGAAAATCCATCAGTTCATCTTCCAGGCTTGCGAGAAATCCTTCCATCATTCCGACAAAGCCTTCCGACTGCTTCCCTTCAAAGCGTTCTGTCAGATACGGGTCCTGAAGCTTCATGGTTCTTTCCAGCTGGTCATAGCGGTCTTCACAGTCCGGAACGATACCTTTCAATTCCCGGTATGCAAACAGATCAAAACTCATCTCCTGAATATTTTCCTCGCCCAGTTCCGGAAGAATATGAGAATATAGTCCGAAAAACACTGTTGGGAGAAGGATCAGTATATTAGAGGATTTTAATGTTCTCTGTCGTGATACAACAGGTATGCGATCCTGTGTAATGCAACGGAAGTCTTGCCGCTTCCGGCTGCCCCCTGAATTGCAAGAATCCGATCCTGTGTATTACGAATGATGGCATTCTGTTCTTTCTGGATCGTACGTACGATATTTTTCAGCTGCACATCACTGTTGGTTCCCAGTTCCTGTTTTAAAATATCGTCATCAATCTTGGTATCGCTTTCAAATGCATAGACCATTTTTCCATTTTTTACTTTATACTGCCATTTGGCGGCAATTTCGCCTTCGATAAGTCCGGCGGGAGCTTTATAAGAACCCGGTCCTTTATCATAATCGTAAAACAATCCGCTGACAGGTGCTCTCCAGTCATAGATCAAAGGCAGCATACCTGTACGCTCTGCAAAATTGCCGATACCGATATAAAAAATCTCCGGCTCTTCTTCCCCATCATAGATAAAATCTACACGTCCAAAAAATGGGGCTTCCAACATCTTACGGAGACGATGTCTCATCTTCTGCTTTTCCTGATTATCATTTACCTGATGTAAAAGTGCCTGTTGGTTATCGTAATTCTCATAACCATATTCGTCCATCTCAGTATAATTCTCCCAGTAGTATTCGTTCATACTCTGAATGTCTTTCTGTCCGGCTTCAATGGATGCATCTACTTCTGTCAGCCGTGTACGGATCTTCTCCGTTACTTTATTTAAAAATATCTTTCCGTCTTTTAAATCTAATTCTGTCATAATCTCCAACCTGTCTTTTTGTTTTATCCTTACTTGTCAGCAGGACTGATTTTATAATTATTTTCAGTACTTAAATGTGTCTTACAATCATACCACATACAGTTGTTTTTGTTCAAGTCCGGATACAGCATCAAAAAGAGATACACACAAGATTTTTTCTTATGCATATCTCTTTTATCATATATTCATATCTGAATATTTATAGAATCTTTTATCCTGTGGAGAATTAAGCATTTTTTTTCAGACAGATATTCGTGGATACCTTTTGCGCCTGCTTTACCTGCGCCCATAGCAAGAATTACAGTTGCAGCACCAGTTACGGCATCGCCGCCTGCGAATACGGCAGCTTTTGAAGTCTGTCCGTTTTCTTTCCTCTGCTACGATACATTTTCTCTTGTTCGTCTCAAGACCCTTTGTTGTAGAAGAAATCAATGGGTTTGGAGAGGTTCCAAGGGACATGATAACAGTGTCTAATTCAATCTCATATTCAGATCCAGGAATCTCAATCGGACGTCTTCTTCCGGAAGCATCCGGCTCACCAAGTTCCATCTTGATCACTTTCATACCTTTAACCCATCCGTTTTCATCGACAAGGATTTCTTTTGGATTGGTAAGGAGGTCGAACTGAACACCTTCTTCTTTTGCATGATGTACTTCTTCTACTCGTGCAGGAAGTTCTGCTTCGCTTCGACGGTATACGATATGTACTTCCGCACCAAGACGAAGTGCTGTTCTGGCAGCATCCATAGCTACGTTACCACCACCGACAACGGCAACTTTCTTACCTGCTGCGATCGGTGTATCGTAAGAATCATCAAATGCCTTCATCAGGTTACTTCTTGTCAGGTATTCATTTGCTGAGAATACTCCGTTGGCTGTCTCGCCAGGGATTCCCATGAACATCGGAAGACCTGCTCCGGAACCGATGAATACAGCTTCAAAATCTTCCTCTTCCATCAACTGGTCGATGGTTGTAGATTTACCGATAACAACGTTTGTCTCGAATTTAACGCCAAGCTCTTTGACTTTTTCGATTTCTTTCTTAACAACTTTCTGCTTTGGAAGACGGAATTCAGGAATACCATATACCAGAACACCGCCAAGTTCATGCAGTGCTTCGAATACAGTTACTTCGTATCCGAGTTTTGCAAGGTCGCCGGCACAGGTAAGTCCTGACGGACCGGAACCGATGACTGCTACTTTATGTCCGTTTGTCTTTTCCGGTTTTTCCGGTTTGATATCATTTTCCAGTGCATAATCTGCAACAAATCTTTCCAGTTTACCGATAGATACTGCATCACCTTTGATACCACGGACACACTTGCTCTCGCACTGTGACTCTTGTGGACATACACGTCCGCAGATAGCCGGAAGTGCAGAAGATTGACCGATCACTTTGTAAGCCTCTTCGATATTGCCTTCTTTGATCTCTGCGATAAATGCAGGAATATTAATGGATACAGGACATCCCTGGATACATCTTGCATTCTTACAGTTCAGACATCTGGTTGCTTCTTCCATTGCTTCTTCTTTATTATATCCGTAACATACTTCTTCAAAATTCGTAGCACGAACCTTTGGCTCCTGTTCTCTTACAGGAACTTTCTTTAATACATCTGCCATTACTCGTCACCTCCGCACTGACCACATCCGCCATGATGTGTGTCACCTTCCTGTAATTTCAGCATTGCACGGCCTTCCTGGGTCTTGTACATCTGCTGTCTCTTCATAGCCTCATCGAAGTTGACAAGGTGTCCGTCAAATTCTGGACCATCTACGCATGCAACTTAATCTCATCTCCTACATGCAGACGACAGGCTCCGCACATACCCGTTCCATCTACCATGATCGGATTCATACTTACAACAGTAGGGATTTCCAGTTTCTTT
>ENA-OQDF01000324-OQDF01000324.1-human-gut-metagenome-genome-assembly--contig:-NODE-324-length-19681-cov-2.223944_pt1 | contig 19681 bp, 23 predicted proteins | sample MGYA00242769_ERZ504597 | MGnify/ENA primary metagenome ERZ504597 (study PRJEB26092, sample SAMD00036305) | human gut metagenome | host: Homo sapiens | study: EMG produced TPA metagenomics assembly of...
TGGAACCGAAGATAGCGATTGCAGTTTCTTGGAAGGATAGCCTGAGCTTCGTTAGAGCAAAGCTCTACAGTTGTCCTGTGCCGGTACACAACCTGGATAACAACGTCTGCGTCAGCTTCTGTTGCATCAGCGTTTTTAGCTGCGTTTACATAGAATTCGTTTCCAGCAACTGCTACTGTTTTTCCGTCAGCCTGAAGCAGTTCGATCATTTTGTCGATGAATCCGCCACCACGCTGCTGGATGTTCTGAGCTGTAGCATCCTGGTTAACTTCACCGATGACAACCTGTCCTTCTGCGTTAGCTACAACATCTTTGATTGCGTTGTACATATTTTCAGCTGCTACAGAACCAGCCTGAGCGTTGTCTGTACAAACTTCGCAAGCGATAGATCCTTCTGGAGCATCTGCGATACCTGTATCGAATGTAACAACCGGGATTCCTTTAGATACACAATCGTTCAGAGCGCCAAGAACGGAAGATGTATCACAAGCTGCAAGTCCTAATCCTTTCGGGTTGGAAGCGATTGCTGTGTTGATCATGTTAACCTGGTCAGCGATATCAGATTCACTGTTCGGTCCCTGTGCTGTGTAAGTAACACCAAGTTCTTCAGCAGCTTTCTTCATACCTTCCTGTGCTGCATCCCAGTATGTGGACTGGAAAGATTTAACCATCATCGGGAACTCATAAGCTTCATTTGCTTTGAGATCTTTGAACTGATCCGGAAGATCAGCTGCCATAACTGTTGATGCGGACATTCCTGCTACCATTGCTGCACAGATGCTTAATGCTACTACCTTTTTGAAATTCATAATTTACTTCCTCCTTATAAATATAAATTATATAGTTTTTATGATGATACGTCAGTAGGAAATTGTCTGACGCCCCACATCCTTATGAAGTTTTAATAAATATTCAATTTCTTTTACAGCAGAGCGGATATCTATAATCCACTGTGCTGTTTAAATCATTCATTTATACTGCTTACATAGCAGCTTTTTCTTTTCTTTGATGATATCAATCAGGACTGCTACGATAAGTACAAGACCTGTGATGATCTGCTGCCAGTTAGCCTGCAGGCCGATATATGGAAGACCTGTCTTCAGGAGCATGATAACGAAGATACCAACAAATGTTCCGATTACGGAACCGTAACCACCGGTTGCCGCAACACCACCAACGAATACACCGCCGATAGCATCCATTTCAAGTCCGGCACCTGTACCAGGCTGTACGGTAGGTGTTACTGCTGCATAAGCGATTGCTGCAAGTCCTACGAACAGACCACATACTACGTATACCATAACGTGGTAGAATTTTACATTGATTCCAGAAAGAGCTGCTGCTTCTTTGTTAGATCCGATTGCGATAGTGTAACGTCCGAATTTTGTGTGATTCAGAACGAATTCCATCAGCAGAACCAGAAGAACCATCCACAGGAACCCGATCGGATAACGGGAAGCACTTCTTCCTGTACCAACTGTGATCTTGAAGATTGAGTGGAACCATCCACCATCCTGTGTAAGTCCCGGCCATGGTGTTGCGCTGCAGAGAGAACCAGCACCACGGGTGATCATACATGTACAAAGAGTTGCAAGGAACGGCGGCAGGTTCATAACACCGATGAGCACACCATTCAGGCTCCAATGACGAGTCCAAGTACCAGGCAGAGCACCATAGCTGCTGCTACCGGCCATCCATGGCTTCTTACCATTGTTCCGGCGATAAGTGCATAACAAACCATACCGGTTCCGATTGACAGGTCTACACCACCAGTGATAAGTGGGAATGTAACACCGATTGCCATCAGAAGATCATAGTAAGAGAAATCCAACATACTTAAGAGAGTTGTATACTGTCTGAACTCCTTACTCATAATGGAGAAGATCGCTGTCAGAGCGATGATAACCAGTAATACAATAAATCTCTGATCACTTAAAATACTTTTTCTTCTTAGTCATGACTATCCTCCTTAATCGATATTTCTTGTGGCCTTATCCATGATGCGTTCCTGTGTAGCTTCGGAAATATCAATATTTCCAGTTACTTTACCTTCGCACATAACGATGATACGGTCACTCAAACGGAGAATTTCTGTCATTTCAGAAGAAATCATGATGATTGATTTTCCTTCTGCTGCCAGTTTACTCATTAACTTGTAAATTTCGTTCTTGGCACCAACGTCGATACCTCTTGTAGGTTCGTCGAAAATCAGAATGTCACTGTCGCGGGTAAGCCATTTAGCAATAACAACTTTCTGCTGGTTACCACCGGAAAGGTTAACTACCAGCTGATCACCGCTTGGTGTCTTAGTTGCCAGTTCTTTAACATATCTTTCGCTGACTTCTTTTTCTTTTGCCTTATTGATGAAGATTCCATTTGTGAACTCTTCCATTGTTGCCAGTGTTGTGTTTTCGTTAACAGATTTCTGAACTACAACACCATATCTTCTTCTGTCCTCTGACAGATAACCGATACCATATTTAACAGCATCCTGCGGGCTGTTGATTGTAACTTCTCTGAGCTGTCCGCTCTTGTCCATAATGGAAATCTTTCCACTCTGTTTCGGGTCTGCTCCGAAAAGTGCTCTTGCAGTCTCTGTACGTCCTGCACCCATAAGTCCCGAGAAACCAAGAATTTCACCTTTGCGAAGTTCAAAGCTTACGTCCTGAACCATCTTACCAGCGTTCAGATGTTCTACTTTAAGAACAACCGGTGCATCTGGTGCAACCATGCTGTGTTCCTTCGGATCTTCATAAATAACACGACCAACCATCATGTTAATGATGTCTTCTTTTGTACTGTCTTTTGTGATCAGAGTTCCTACATATCCACCATCTCGCATGACTGTTACACGGTCTGTGATAACTTTGATCTCATCCATACGATGTGAGATATATACGATACCGAGATTCTTCTCACGAAGATCACGAATGATTACAAACAGGTCAGCGATTTCTTTTTCTGTAAGAGCTGCTGACGGCTCATCGAAGATGATAACTTCTGCTTTGTGGGAAATAGCTTTTGCGATCTCACACATCTGCTGTTTACCAACAGTAAGGTTGCTCATCTTTTCTCTTGGGTCGATTTCAATGTTCAGATCCTTGAATAACTTCTTGGAATCTTCAACCATCTTCTTATCATCTACACGGATACCTTTTTTCGGCTCACGTCCGATAAAGATGTTCTGTGCAACTGTAAGGTCACCGACCATGTTTAATTCCTGATGTACGATTACGATACCATTGTCCTGTGCTTCACGAGTATTGTGAAAAGCAACTTCCTGGCCTTTGTATGTAATAGATCCGGAATCTTTCTGATAAATACCGGTAAGAACTTTCATAAGTGTTGATTTACCGGCACCGTTCTCTCCCATAAGTGCATGTACTTCACCGCGTCTCACTTCGAAGTTAACGTGATCCAGGGCATGAACTCCAGGAAAGGACTTATCAATATCCTTCATTGTTAAAATAACGTCACCCATTGTTTCATCCTCCCTTTCGATCAGTTCTTTCTACGTCTTGCAGAAACGTCGGCATATACAGCTACGATTACGATGATACCTGTGATGATCATCTGCTGTCCTTTACCAAGACCAAATGCCATGATACCCTGCTGCAGAAGAGAGATAATAAATACACCGATTACAGTACCACCGATGGAAGCAAGTCCACCAACCATGGATGTACCACCCATTACACAACCAGCGATTGCTTCGTTGTTGTACTGATCGCCATAACCTGGCTGAACGGTTGTATATGTTGCTACAAAGAACAGTGCTGCGATTCCAACAAGGAATCCACAGATTACATATGCAAGCATGTTCCATTTCTTGGTATCTACACCAGAAAGTCTAACTGCTTCGCTGTTGGATCCAAGGCAAAGGATGTAACGTCCTGGTTTTGTATTGTAAAGAACGATACCACATACAACTGCCATTCCGAGGAAGATTACCAGACCTACCGGGAATCCGTTACTGATACGATGCTACGGAACCATCCGTTTTCGGATCACTGCTCAGCGGCCAGCTACAGACTGTGTTTTTGTAAATACAGAAGCGATACCTTTTGCGATATTCATGGATGCCATGGATACGATAATGCCGGAACTGACAGATAAGATACCAGCCATCCGTTGAAGATACCGAATGCAAGGCCGATCAGAATGCAGATAACCATTGCTGCTGCACATGGAACACCATAAGATGTCATGCAGTAACCGGATACCAGTGCACAACAGAACATAACCGGTCCGATGGAGAAATCGATTCCTCCGGTTGCGATTACGAACGTAACACCAAGTGACAGGAAGCCCAAGAAGTATACATAGTTCAATGTGGACTTAATGCTGTCTCCAACAGGGAATTTATTTCCCAGCACTACCTTAAAAACTGCGAACATCACTATCAGAATACATACAAGTAAGATTCTGTTCAGTCCGAGCTTTTTGACTATTGGATTTTGTTTCAGCTTTTCCAATGTTTCACCCTCCTTAAAAGTTTTACACACAACTCTTGCGTTTTCTATATAATACCGTTAAACCCGCACAAATGTAATGGAATATCTTCCAAAAAGGTTAAATATTTACGGTTCGTACATAAATATTTAACCTTTTTATAATAATTTCAATTATTTACTTTATGAAAGCTTCAGCGTATTAAACGGAAAAAGCAGTTTTTCGATCTCACTATTGTACATATTGTCAGGTGTAACCAGTTCACAACCGGAATTCACATCTTTCTCATAATCTTTCCCTCTGAGCATACGTACAGTTTCCTTCACACCCATATACCCCATCTTGAAAGCTTTCTGAACAACAAGCGCTTTAAATACACCATTTTCCATCAGCTGAACAGCTCCTGTGAACTGTCGACACCAACTACCTGAATCCGGTCTTTCGCTCCAGCTGCCTTAACTGCCCTTGCAGCACCTACTGATGAATATTCGTTCATTCCTGCGATCATCTTAAGTATCGGATATTTTTGCATAAGTTCATTTGTCAGTTTACGTGATTTCTCATACTGCGAATCACAATATACAACCTCAACAATATTATCTGCCAGATCTCCGAGTCCTTTGCGAAATCCCTCTTCTCTCTCCACTGCGGTGGATACACCCTTCACATGGGTCACGATCGCAATCTGATCATCCGGTCCGAGAAGTGATGCCGCAAATTTACCGAGTTTCTCTCCTGCTTCCAGATTGTCCGTTGCAACCGTCAGATCCTGCACCGGTTCTTCCGTATAGGAATCAATAAAACTGATCCTAATTCCTTTTTCCTTTGCTTCATCCAATATTTTGTTGGATTCTGTAAAACTGGATGGAGAGATCAGAATCGCATCCGGTCCCTCTTCAATCGCCTCTTTCAGTAGTTCATTCTGTCGTTCCACATCATTTTCTTCTGTCGGCGCCTTGATCTCGATTGTTGCATTGTACTCCTGTGCTGCCATTCTGGTTCCCAGGATCAGTGCTTTCCAGAAATCATTTGCCTTGTCTACGACCTTTGGAATATACACAAGCGAAAGCCTGCGCTCATCAATTCTTTTCTGGCGATACCAGATGCCACCTCCGATTCCGCTGATCAGACAGACTACCAGGAAGATACTCAGCCATTTTTTCTTTTTCATATCTGTCCCTCCTGTCTGCCTGGGAATTGTGATCGTTGCAGTTGTTCCTTTACCCAATTCACTGGTATACGTAATTCCGTAATCTTCTCCATAATAGAGTTTTAAACGTTTCTGTACATTATAGACACCTACTCCGTTGGAATGATAATTCACTTTATGTTTATCATAAATATGAGCAAGAGTTTCTTCATCCATTCCAACTCCATCGTCAATCACCTGAAGGACTGCATTTCCATCCTTCATAAATCCTTTTACAATAAGAAGGCCCTTACTTTCTTTATATTTAAGTCCATGGTAGATTGCATTCTCTATGATTGGCTGAAGTACAAGCTTTATCAGAGGGATATATAATATAGAAGAATCTACCTCAATCTGGAATTCCAGTTTGTCCTTGTAACGCATTTTCTGTATCGTCAGATAGCCGCGCGCATACTCTACTTCATTCGCGATCGGAACAACTTCATCCTCATTGCTGATACTCTGACGGAGAAGTCTTGCAAGAGATGCCGTCATAAGAACAACTTCTTCATTTTTCTTTCCTTCTGCCATCCAGATGATCGAATCCAGCGTATTATAAAGGAAATGTGGATTGATCTGGGACTGTAATGCTTTCAACTCGCTCTTACGTTTTTCTTCCTGTTCGTGGACATTCTGCTCCATCAGTTCATGTATCCGGTGTGTCATCACATCAAAGGACTTTGTCAGACTGCCGATTTCATTTTTTGAATCTACCACAACATCAGAAACGCTGAAATCACCTTCCTGTACTTTTTTCATGGAATCACGGAGTTTCTGTATCGGAAGAGTAATACTCCTTGCCATAAATCTTGAAAAAAGAAGTGCCACAATGACCAGTATGATTGCCGTCAGTACATAGACACTCTGTGCCTGCCGACTTTTACTCAAAAGTTCCTTCACATTCGTACAGTCAACAACCGTCCACCCGGTCTTTTCTGAACGTGAGATGGAATACAGTTTTCCGTCGTTTCCGGTACCGGTCAGTACGGTATCTTCATCCGTATCCATGATCAGACTGATATTTTCGGTCTGCAGTTCATTGTAGAGCTGTTGCTGCTGTGGGTGATAAACAATATTTCCTTTTGCATCAAGAATAAACGCATATCCCTTTGTTCCAACTGTACTCTGATCACAGAGTCCACTGATCGCGCTGTAGTTCAGATCGATAAAAAAGACACCTTCTTTTTCACCGCTACCGCTCCGGTCACGGATTCCACGGCTCAGTGTGATCACCCATGGGCGTTCTCCACTAATGATGTGCTGTACATGGGAAGAAGTCAGGATCGGACCATTAGGCTTTTCGAGTGCAGTAGCATACCATTCCTGCGTATTGAGATCCAGATCCTGATTTACCGATTTACTTCCATCATTAATCAGCATCCGTCCATTCTTACTGATGATACCAACATTTCGAATATCACTCCGGCTGTCCAGAATTGTCTGGAACTGATTTAAAATACGGTATCTTCCTTCGTTATCGATTTTTCATCAAAAGTAATCCTGCACATCCTCGTTACTCGAGATCAGATACGCAATATTCTCCATATAATCAATATAGGAATCAATATTCTGATTCATTTGCTGGATGATCGTATGCGTATATTCCGATGAATTTTCAAAAATAGATGTATTGGTAAATTTCATAGAAACACCGGTAACGATCACAACCGCACTCAGGACCAGGACTGCAACAGTTGCAAAGATAACGCTCTGGATACTGCTGAATTTTCCAATAAATCTCGCCGACAGATTTTTATTTTTCATCTACGCTTCTCCCTTGCATATTCCGTAGGTGTGCATCCGGTCATTTTCTTAAATGAGATTCCGAAATAATGTGGATCAGAAAATCCGACTTTTTCTGCGATCTCATAGTTCTTTAAGGTTGTATTTTCCAGCAGTTCTTTTGCTTTTCCATTCTGGTCCGAATCAGGACTTCGGTAAATGTCTCGCCTGTCTCGTCTTTAAAAATCGTACTGAAATAGCTGGTGCTGATATTCAGATAAGAACAGATACTGTTCAGACTCAGATCCGGATCCATATAATTTTTCTGTATGTAGTCAATCGCAAGTCGGGCCTGCCTCTTGCTGCTGGATGTATTCAGTTCAGAAGGATCTCAAAAATCCTGTCCGTATGTTTCTGTACAACTTTGCAGGCATCTTCAAAAAATTTCTGATCTGTTATCTGGCGGAGCAGTTCATCTCTGTCTTCTCTGATCCTGTCCATATCAGCAGATACATCTTCGCATGCATTGTCCATTGTACGGATGACCTGCTGCAGATACATGCAGGCACGGCTTTTTTCCATAAGTGCCTGACGAATGGAATCTTCAATCTTTATGAGGATCTGGTAAACCTGCTCCTTCTGTCCGGTCTTCATGGCTTCTTTGAGTTCTGCCAGATCATCTTCGATTGCGATTTCCTGAACGGGGTGCTGTTCTTCCATATCAATAAGAAGGTTTCCACCAAGGAGATAACGATACTGAAGGGTCTGTGCAGCCATATCGTGTGACTGGATCAGTTCTTCTGGTTTTTTTACCCATTTACCGATACCCATGGATACGTCAAATCCCATAACCTCTTTTGTTTTTTCCTGAATCTCATGACAGATTTCTTTTGTTCTGGATGTAAAATTACGGCTCCATTTTTCCTGAAAAAGGATTCCGACTCGGTTATTGCCTTCCTGATAGGCAATACCGGCTTCTTCTCTGGTGACGATCTCATCGCTGATGTTGAAAAGAACAAATGCCATCAGTGCGCTTTCCTGACGTTTTTCTGTATCCAGCTGGTACATGCCGGAATAGAGGTCAATATCAAAGATTGCCACGCGGTAGCTTGCTGCGGAGATGTCAATCCCCATTTCTGCAAGACGTTCAATACTTGCATTCACATCTGTCGTGCAGTTTACAAGTGCTTCTATATTTTTTGACCGGATTATCTGCTTATTTTTACGATACTCTTCCGAGTTTTGGGCCAGTGCATCCATTTTACTTTTTTCAAGACGCTGCTGTTCCACTTTTTTCTTCATTTTTTCAATTACCCCGGTAAGTTCCATCGCTGTCACCGGTTTCAATAGATATTCACTTACTCCATACTGAATTGCCTTTTTTGCATATTCAAATTCTCCGAATCCGCTAAAAATCACAATTACAATTTCCGGATAATTATCATGCAGAAATTGCTCAGTTCCATTCCGTCCATGTATGGCATCAATATATCTGTCAACACAATATCCACCGGATGTTCTTTTACAAATTCTGCTGCCTCTTTGCCGTTTTCACAATCTCCGACCAGTTCACAGTCCATGCCCTTCCAGTCAATGTTTTCTTTGATTGCATCTCGAACAAGGATTTCATCATCTACTAGTAAAATGCGATACATACAGTTTGTTTTCCCCCTGCTGATAAAATAACGTTTTCCGTTTTTTCCTTCTGGTAATTCAGTTTACAGACAGAAAGATACCCCTCATATGATAGTTACAGAGTTTTCTCCCACTGTCTACCATAATAAGGAGCATCTTAGATCATATGCTTATTTATTTGAGAATATCTTCATAGCCTCATAAGCATTTTTCTTCATGGCTTTCATTCCCCAGTCTACGATGTCATGATAGTAAACCGGAATTTCCTTTCCCTCTTCCTGAAGTAAATAATGCATCTTATATTTCCTGCCCTGGTGAACAATTGGCATTTCTTTAAATGGAAGTTTGCTCTCTACACCAGTTCCGCCGCTTTTGCCATATATGTATAGTAGTTGATCTTTCTTACGCCACGGGCGATAACTTCCTGTAGTCTTCTTCACTGACACCAGATCCACCATGCATAACAAGTGGAATATTTACTCTCGCTTTAACATTCTCAAGTACAGACATATCAAGCTTCGGCTTGGTCAGATACAGACCATGTGCTGTTCCAAATGAACAAGCCAGTGCATCAATACCTGTTTCATTAACAAATGCTTCTGCCAGTTTCGGATCTGTATAGATTTTCTTCGGCTCATCGCCTGTCGGGATTCCGTCGTCATGTCCCAATCCAAGTTCTCGTTTGCCAAGCGTACCAATCTCTGCTTCTACGGATGCACCTTTTGCATGCGCAAGTTTGACTGCGATCTTAGTGTTAGCTACATTCTCTTCATATGGAAGAGCCGAGCCATCAAACATAACAGATGTAAATCCAATATTTAATGCCTGGTCAAGATATGCAAGTGTTTCGCCATGATCCAAGTGAACACATACCGGAACTTTGGCAGCTTTGGCTCTTTCGATCATGATTGGTCCAATCACACTGATTGGCATCATTGGCTCATGTACTTCCGCATGCATTATGATTACCGGTACATTTAATTCTTCAGCTGCACCAATAACAGCCATAATACTCTCAAGGTTTGGTGTGTTAAAAGATCCTACAGCACATTTCTTAGCCTCTGCAAGCTGTAGGATCTCAGATAACGTTACGAGCATTTTGTAACTTCCTTTCTGTCCACTTCGGACTACAACAATATGTTAAGATTATAACACAATATAAAAATATTGTGAAGAGTTCCTGTCATCTTATTTTTTCAAAATAAGTGCGATAAATTTGAGATCTTCTTTTCCATTATTCAGAAGTCCATGTCCTTCTCCATCATCACAAAAGACGACATCTCCTGCTTTTACCGGATACTTCGTACCATTGTCATTATAAATTCCGGTTCCGGTCAAAATATAATAGGTTTCTGATTCTCCTTCATGTACATGAAAAGCAAGATCACTGCCTTCAGGCATAACAACTTCTGTATACATTCTGCAGTGTTCTCCCAGCTCTTTGCCGTACAGCAAGGCATTTTTCTTTAATATACCGGAGCCTTCACCGGTCAGTTCTTCGATTTCAATTTCCGGTCTTGCGATTTTTGCCATAATTATCTCCTATCTCTTCTCAAATCAAGCCATTCTACTTCTTCTTTTGCAAGTACAATATCCAAAGCCTTCGCATTGCTTGCGATCCTGCTCGCCTTTTTGGCACTGACAAGCGGAAAGACCTCAAAATCCTGATTCAGGATCCATGCAAGTGCAATCTGCGGTACTGTGCAGTCCTTTTCTTTTGCCAACTGTTCTGCTCTTGCAAGGCGTTCAAAATTCTCAGGATAACAGTATCCTTTCACTGCATTCGGATCCAGGATTTTCTTCGCCCCTTCTATGTCATCGCTTTTGACGATTCCGGCAAACATTCCTCTTCCAAGACTGGAATACGCCAGTACAGGTATATGGTTATCCCGATACCACGCTCTTGCTTCTTCATTAGAAGGGCCTGAAATTGTTACACATCCCGGGCCACCGCCCCAGGGATCTCCGATCTGATCACAGAGCCCGAAATTTGGGCTTGATACAGAAAATGGAACAAGTCCATGTTCTACTGCATAACGATTAGCTTCTGCGATTCTCTGGTGTGTCCAGTTTGATCCTCCAAATGCACCAATCTTTCCTGCTTTATGATATTCGTTTAAAATTTCTACCATCGGCCCTGGTTCAACCTTCAGGTCATCTCTGTGCATCAGATAAATATCTATATAATCTGTGCCTAATCGTTCAAAAGACTGTTCAATATCATGTTTCAGATCTTCCGGAGTCACTCGGTCTCTCCCATCATATGGATGGCATCCTTTGGAAATGATCACGACTTTTTCTCTGTTTCCACGGTTTTTGAGCCAATGCCCCAGAGAGACCTCACTCAATCCATAATTTTCAGCTGTATCAAAAGTCGTAATTCCCTGTGCATAAACCTCATCCAGCAATTCATCTGCATCTTCCCCCTGAATCATTGACGGTATCGCACATCCAAAATGATCTTCGATAATGGTTTTGTGACATATTTTATTTCCTGGTATTTCACTTCAGCTTTCCTGCCTTTGTTTTTATTTTTCAAATAATTTTATATTTACCTGATATTCAACAGATTCACCCGGGTTCAGGAATTTCAGCATACCAGTCTTTCTCATGACATCTCTTCCATCCGGATAGCAGTTTCCACATTCCAGACCAAGAACATAATCACGTACCCCCATCATCTTCCATTCTACAAATCCATCCAGTTTGGAAGCGTCAAAGCTGATTTCCAGTCCAACATTTAATTTAGGCTGATAAATACTTGCTTTTCCATCGGATCCTTCAAATTTATGATAATAACATCTTTCCTGATAATTGCCCTGTGGTTTTTCCATATGCATCCAGTTTGCAATATCTTCTTCCGCATGAGCATCTCTTGCTTTTACTTCTACGGAAGGAATCTTAATTTCACTTCTTCATCAAGGAGCGGATATCCCATATTCATATGATACAGAATCTCCATCGGTTCCGTTTTGCTTCCTGTATTTTCGATCTTATCCTGAATGGAAAATGTATTTTCTTCTTTGGAAATTTTTACAGTTCTTGCCAGAACCAATTTTCTTCCAAAGATCACTTCGTCTTTTGTCACTGAATGAATGCGGATTTCTTTTTCATTCTCGTCCCAGTAACTGTGTGCACATGGCTGATTTGCAATAGAACCATGAAGTGGAAGTTCTTCTCCATCATCTGTACATGGTGTTCCAACAGCCTGAAGACCACAGGTAGTTAAAAAACCTGCTGTAAATGACTGCAGCCAGTTTGAACCTGTTTTATCATAATATGCAGGAGCTACATAACCACATGGGGAAAAATAACTCATGTTAATGCCTTTATAACGAAGTCTTGTAATATCACCATTTCTGTCCGGGGAAAGTGTCAGCTCAAGGCCTTTTCCGTTCGTTGCCTCATAAAGGCGCATCCCGTCTCCCTTGCCTCCAACCAGGCGATGTTCCTCAACTCCACTGATCTGTGTTTCATGTCCAATATAAGGATTCATTGTAATCTCCTTTCCAGATAACACTTTATCCTCACAGAAGCCGCCCGTTTACACGAGCGGTCTTACTGCCTGATATACTTCGCATATCTTTCAAAGATATGCATGTATTTTTCATGCATTTCCTTTCTTGGAAGGTATTCCACGGTTTCTTCTACCATATGTTCAGCCGCATCATTCAAGTCTTTGAATACTCCTGTGGCAATACCTGTCAGCATAGCACTGCCAACTGTACCTGCATCAACTGTTTTGAGTGCTGTGATCGGTACATTCAGCATGTCTGCTTTCATCTGCATCCATTCTCCTGACCTTGCACCGCCACCGGTTGCATTGAGCTTTTTGAATTTACATCCAGATTTCTTCAATGCGCTGGTGTTCACCAACATTTCATAAACAACACCTTCCATGCAGCCTCGATAAATATCTGCTACAGTCGTGTCTGTGGTAAGTCCAAGAATTGCTCCTTTGGATCCTGTGTCCATATAAGGTGTTGCCGCTCCGGCAAAATGAGGAAGAATCAACAGATTGCTTGGATTTTCTTCACCGCGCTCTGTTGCATATTTCTTTTCGAGATATTCATTCACTGAAAGGTCTCTGTCTGCTGCTGCTCTTTTTCATCTTTTGCAAGATTATCCACACACCACTGGATCAGTGCCCCGCCGGTATAGGAAAAAGCATAAGCAACATATTTTCCGGGGATCACATATGGTACAATGGAAAATATCCATCGTACATTGCATCTATATCCGGAATGGAATCATAAATTGGAGTTACACATTCAACAGTCCCTGCGCCATCCACTGCAACAGAAGAATCAAATGCACCGGCTCCGATTGCCGCAGATACCTGATCATGACTGATCGATACGATATGTGTAGACGGTGCAAGACCGGTTTTCTCTGCAGCCTCTGCCGTAATTGCTCCGGCATCTGTACCTGTCGGTACCGTCTTTGACATTTTATTCACATCAATGCCGGCTACTTCAAAAATTTCCTTACTCCAGTCAAGTTTCTTAATATCAAATGCCATAGTCCTGGTAGCCAGAGAATAATCAATCTGGCGTTTTCCAGTAAGATGATATACTACATAATCTTCCATCAGGAATATATATGCAGCTGCATCGTAAATCTCAGGTCTGTTTTTCTTAATCCACATCATTTTAGGGATACTGTACATCTGATGTGCTCGCAGACCGGTGATTCCGGCAAGTTCACGTGCACCGAACTTTTCTGTCAAAGCTTTGCATTCTTCTTCTCCACGTGGGTCTGTATAAAGCATGGCTGTATGAAGTGGTTTACCATTTTCATCTGTCATAACAAAAGTTTCTCCGAAACTGGTCACACCGATTCCGGCAATGTCCGGATATTCTTTTGCCATTTCTGCGACTACTGCATAAACCCCATCCATGATCGTAGATACATCTACTTCATGTCCGCTGACACTTCTGCGGACCGGATAATCTTTGTATGCTTTATTCAGATACCTGCCCTGTTCATCAAACACCGTACATTTACAACCGGTCGTTCCTATATCCAATCCTGTAATTTTCATATCATTCGCTCCTAGTCAATATCTACCCATTCATATCCCAGATATGTAGTAAATGCTTCTTTTAAGATGTCTTTCATATGTCCGACACCTACACATGTATGATGTTTAAATCCACCTCTTGCCAGACGGATCATCTTGTCTTCCATATTCGGGATCTGGCATACACCGGCGCATCCAAAGTATGCATCCTCGATCGGATCATCGGTAAATTCTGCTTCAGATGCATAGATTTTGATCTTACCGTCTACTGTCAGGCAGTTAGAAATTGTTGTCTTGAATGGACGAATTCTTCCTTCGTTGGTTCCCCAGCCACTTCCCGGATCACCTTTGTCAAACATCTTGTGGGATGTAACGGTTCCTTTCTTTGTCATCAGACTCTGTGCACAGATCCACAGTGGAAAAGAATCAGTTTATCTTCTGCATCGCCGTAGTTGTTGTTCCAGTCAAGTACTGCTGTCGGCTGTTCGCTTGCCAGCTGCATTGCACGCATGGAGATTGCAGATGTCAGATCGATCTCGCAGGATGTTGCGATTCCACGGTCATTCAGTTCAGAAAGGAGTACGCATGGACATACGCGAAGGATTGTTTCCATTTCATTCCAGCAACGGATTGCAAGTGCATCCAGATGGTACTCTTCAACATATTCATCAATAACAACGGAGATCTTGGAAAGCATAATCTTCTTGTCTTCCGGAACATTTGAGAAATCTGTATAGTTCTCAAGGCGTTCTTTTTTAGCCAGTACGGCCGGATCGTTATCTTCTTTTGCGTTTACTTTATAGAATACCTCAGAAAGGTCAAATGCTTCTACCGTAATACCATTTTTCTGTAAACCAATCTCATCAAAACGTGTAGTCTTGAATGCTGTAGTTCTTGCTCCGATGCATCCGATCGTAAAGCGTTTCATACCGTTAACAACTCGGCAGATAGCAGCAAAATCTCTTAAGTTCTCCTGGAATTTCTCAGAAAGCGGATGAACTACATGTGGTTTTAATACTGTAAATGGAACCTGATACTGAGTAAATACATCTGTTACAGAAAATTTACCGCAGAATGCATCACGTCTGTGTGCAAAATCCATCTTGCCGATTTCATCCGGATATGCCTGCATCAGGATCGGAACGCCTGCATCCTGAAGTGCTGTGATCGCACCATTCTCATCTGCAAAGATTGGCATAGAGAAGATAACGCCGTCATACTGTCCTTCGTGCTCTTTGAGCCATTTTGCATAGAGAAGGCCTTCGTCTCTTGTCTCGATTCCGCCGTATCTTGTCAGGTCTGCATCCATTGCGATATAATCATATCCTGCGTCCGTTACAGCTTTGATCATATCCTCTCTTGCTCCGTAGATCAGCTCGCCTGGCATAAATCCTCGGTTACAAAATGCCAATGCAAATGTCATTTTTTTGCTCATATCTATATCCTCCTTGTTTCTTCTTGAGTGTTTTTTTCATTTTCTGTGTTTATTTTAGTGGATTTTCTTTTTCTTTATATAGACTTTTGTTCTACTTACTTTGATTTTGTTCGCATTTGTGATATGATTTCCATATGATTTCGAATTAGATATGAACATAGAAAGGATTTTCTGAAAATGATATCCAGCTTTGATATTGCCAAATTGCATTCTTTGTTAAAAGACTTTTATCAGCTCACAAAAATCCGCATCACTGTTTTTGATGACTCTTTTCGTGAACTGACTTCTTATCCGGATGAGATCGCAGATTTCTGTAAGCTGATCCGCCAGACACCCGGCTGTGCCATGAAATGTCATCTGTGTGACCGCCATGCCTGTGATATTGCTTCGCGTCGTACTTCTTCTTATACTTATCACTGTCATGCCGGGCTTACAGAGAGTATCATCCCGATCCGTATGGGAAACATTGTGATCGGTTATCTTCTGTTCGGACATGTTTTTTCGTATACAAGTTATGACGAGGGTTGGAAAGTGATCCGTGAGAGATGTGCAGATTATGGAATTTCTTTTGATGAGCTTGAGAAATGCTGCCGGAAGCTTCCAAACCTTTCGGAAGAATATATTGATTCCGCTTCGCATATTATGAAAGCGGTCGCATCTTATCTTTGTATGGACCGTATGGTTTCGATGCATCAGCAGGAACTTCCAGTACAGATTGATGAATATATTCAGTCACACTACACTGAAAGAATCGACGCGGTGTCGATTGCACAGCATTTTCACATTGGAAAAACGAAGATTTATGAAATCGCCCGGCAGAATTATGGAATGGGCATCGCGGAATATATCCGGAAACTGCGGATTGACCGGGCAAGACAGCTTCTGGCGGAGCAGACGGATCTGTCACTTGCTGAGATTGCTATAAGTGTGGTTTCAGTGATTATAATTATTTTATCACGGTATTTAAGAAGCTGGTCGGAGTTCCACCGATCGCGTACCGGCAACAGATCGTGAAGGCAGAGTAAGGGGAGAGCGGCCTTCGCAACTGCGAGCGCCCTCCCCTCGCAAAGTTTTTCAATTGTCAAAATGATTGACGGGTCTAAGGACAGTTCCCTTACTTAACAATAAATCCCTCTTCATCCCACAGATCATGCCAATCCTTTGCACCTTCCCACAGGAATACCTGGCCTTTAACCAGACGGTTTCCTCTTTCCAGTGTTCCAATCTTGGCCATTTCTTCTTCTGTCAACGGATCTTCTGTCACACACTTCAGATTACTTACATAATTATGTACAGAGAATGGAATAGAAATCTCACCTCTCTGATGAGCCCATTTCAGAGCGATCAGTGCAGGATGAACACCGTGTGCTTTGGCAATTTCCTGCATTTCCGGTGTCTGCATATCCGCAACATCTTCCGGACAGATATCTCTTTCCGGTCTTCTCGGTGAACCAAGTGGCATATAGCTACCGGCTGGATATTATGAGCAACAAGATAATCATACTGTTCCTGCTGCTGGAAGCATGGATGAAGTTCCAGTTCACAGGCTGCCGGTTTGATTTTCATTAAAGGAAGAACCGCTTCCAGTTTCGGGATGGTCATATTGGAAATACCAATATAACGGATTTTTCCTTTTTCTACCAGTTCTTCACACTGACGATATGTATCCATGAATTCTTCTACGCTGAATGGTCTGGAATCTGGATTTCTGGAATCTACATCACAGAATGGTGCATGATAGTTCGGGAATGGCCAGTGAATGAAATACAGATCTACATAATCGCACTGAAGATCCTGAATACTCTTTGTGCAGGCTTCTTCGACCTTTCTGTGCATGTCATTCCATACTTTTGTCATGATAAAAAGATCTTTTCTTTCTACGACACCTTCATCAAAAGCTGTTTTGAAAACCTCACCTATCTGATGTTCATTTCCGTAGCATGCTGCACAGTCAAACATACGATATCCGCTGCGGATTGCACCTGCAACTGCTGCCGAAACATCTTCAGCGCTTACTCTGTCAGAACCAAAGGTTCCCATACCCATACATGGAACTTCTTCTCCTGACGGAAGTGTTACCTTCGGCACGATTGCCGGATCAATAAATTCTGCCATTTTTGTTTCCTCCTGGATTTTAATTATATAGTTTTTGTATAACAATCTGCGGAAGCAGTTTTTCCATATCTTCCATTACAAAAAATCCCGTTTCTTCACGCATTGCCGCAGCGGCTGAGATCGCACTTGCTCTTCTTAAAGTTTCTTCCAGAGAAAGGCCCTCGCTTAAACCAAGTGCAAATCCAGCGATCATGGAATCACCACATCCTACGGTATTTACTGCATCAATCTTTGGAACGATTGCCCGGAAAATTCCCTCTTCACCAACAGCAAGAGAACCATCTGCTCCAAGGGAAACTACTACGATTTCCACTCCGTTTGCATGGATTGTCTTAGCTGCATCAATGATATCCTGAATATCATCACAGTGTGTGCCCGTCAGCATACGAATCTCATCAATATTTGGTTTTATCAGTGTCGGACATGCTTTGATTCCCATTTCAAGCAGTTTGCCACTGGTATCAAGGATCACCGGTTTGCCGGCTTCTTTTACAATTTTGACCAGTCTCTGATATGCAGTTCCATCAAGACCCTTCGGTACACTTCCGGACATGGAAACAACATCTGCATCCTTAACAAGCTCTGTAAATTTCTTTTCGAATCCCTGGAAATCTTCTTCAGTCAACGTAAATCCCGGTTCCAGAAATTCTGTCTGGACATGATTCACTTCATCCCAGATATTGATGCAGGATCTGCTTTCCGCATCTACATGATAAAACTCACCTTTGATTCCAAACGGTTTCAGAGCATCTTCAATATAGTTTCCTGCGTGGCCACCTACAAATCCGGTTGCTACGACTTCGCACCATAAATAGATGCCGGCTTGGATACATTGAGACCTTTGCCTCCGGGAACGTAAGAACATTCCCGGACACGGTTTACTTCGCCTACTTTAAAATCATCGACTACATATCGTTTATCGATTGCAGCATTTAATGTTACTGTCAGTATCATTTTATTCTTCCTCGTTTGATAACAGGATCTTACCTTTTACAAGCCCCGGTGTCTTAAATAACTGGAATGCTTCCTGTGCCTGGCTCATCGGAATCTTCTTATAAATGAAGCCCGGATCAAATTTCAGCTGACCGGTTGCAAAATAATGCGCGGTCAGATCCCATTCACGTCCCGGGAATGGTGCACTGTAAGACATCCATGAACCTGTCAGTTTGAATTCTTTACGGTTCATATTTTCCCACTGTTTGGGTGTAAAGGTCAGATTCTCATGCGGTGTTCCGATGAAGCATACATGAGCTTTGTTTGCAGCCAGTTCAAATGCCATATGCATGGTCGGAACCTGTCCGGCTGTCTCAAATACGAAACCATATCCTTTTCCGCCTGTAATAGCCATGGCTTTTTCCATATATCCTTCTTCTTTTGTATTGATGACTTCATCTGCACCAAGACGTTTTGCAAGTGCAAGACGTTCATCACTGATATCAAATACAACAACTTTTTTGGAACCGAAGATCTTTGTCCACTGCATAGTGAACATTCCGACTGTACCGCCACCAAGGATCGCAACATATTCTCCACCATGATAATCATTCTGGAATACCCCATGGATTGCAACTGTTGCAGGTTCAAACATAGCGCCCTGCTCATACGGAACTGTTTTATCAAACGGAACTGCATTCTGCTCCGGAACTACTACATAATCTGCATTGCTGCCCTGCTGTCTGGAACCAATAAAGCTGTAATGTTTGCAAAGAGAGAAGTTACCCTTCTGACAATCGTCACATTTCATGCACGGAAGAAGTGGAGCACCGGATACACGATCCCCAACTTTAACTTTGGTTACGCCTTCGCCAACTTCTACCACATCACCGGAAAATTCATGTCCCAGAACAATTGGATAAAAATGAACTCCGTGATTGAGAACACGAGGAATGTCAGAACCACAGATACCAGAGTATCTGACTTTGATTTTTACAGTTCCTTTGGTTACTTTTGGTTCTTCGACTTCCTGATACTGTACATCTTCATTTGCAACTACTACTGCTGCTTTCATAATATATATTTTCTCCTCGTATTATATAGTAGTAGTTTTTAGAGACCCTCTCCAAGGTCTTTATAACCATTAAAGTCATAGTCCATTCTTTACCTCTTCTGT
>ENA-OQDF01000325-OQDF01000325.1-human-gut-metagenome-genome-assembly--contig:-NODE-325-length-19643-cov-1.644241_pt1 | contig 19643 bp, 28 predicted proteins | sample MGYA00242769_ERZ504597 | MGnify/ENA primary metagenome ERZ504597 (study PRJEB26092, sample SAMD00036305) | human gut metagenome | host: Homo sapiens | study: EMG produced TPA metagenomics assembly of...
GGCTTGAACCGATCCTCACCATGATACAATACGGCTCCGTATCTTCTCCGGCAAACCGTCGCATACTGTATCTCGGGGAACTCTTGCCGCAAAGCCTCCGGGATCGGGGCAAATAGGATACGAGACCCATCTTCCTCTCCCGTTTTATCATCATTGTATCGCACATGCACGCTATACAAATCTTCCACTTGGTCAAAGAATGTATCGAAGCTCAATTCAAAAGCGACCCTAGCGAACAGGATCAATCCCACTCCAAGTCCTAGTGTCAAGGACAGAACCTTGATCACATTTCCCCCCTCGGCCTCGAAGTAAATAACGGATTGTATAATATAGCTGTCTCATCGATTTGTATTTAAGTTAAATTGAAAGCTAACCGACCTTCACAGGCCAATTAGCTTATAAAAAACTCTTGTGTGTATGTGTTTATGTCATGTTGACTAAATAAATTCACTAACGGAAGAAACAACGCTACCGTCGAATAAATTGATCACACGGTGGGCGAAACCCGCGTCGTGCTTGGAGTGCGTCACCATTACGATTGTCGTTCCCTCCTTATTCAGCTCGGTGAGCAGCTGCATAACCTCGGCACCGTTCTTGGAATCCAAGTTACCCCGTTGGCTCATCGGCCAAGATTATCTTCGGGTTGGAAACTACCGCACGAGCGATCGCCACACGCTGCTGCTGACCTCCGGAGAGTTGCTGAGGGAAGTGAGCCGCACGGTGGCTGATATTCATCCGCTTCAAGATATCCGTTACCATCTGCTTACGCTCCGACGCCTTGATCTTTAGATAAGTCAACGGCAGCTCCACGTTCTCAAAAACGTCAACTCGTCTATCAAGTTGAAGCTCTGGAACACGAAACCGATGTTTCCCTTACGGACCTGCGTACGCTCTTTCTCTTTCAAGTGTCCTACCTCTTGGTCGCCCAAGTAATAATTTCCCTCGGAAGGATTATCCAGCAAACCCAGAATATTCAACAACGTAGACTTACCGCAACCGGAAGGTCCCATGACAGCGACGAACTCGCCATCTTTTACCTCCAAAGAAACCTTATTCAACGCAATTGTCTCAACCTCTTCCGTACGGAAAAACTTACTTAAACCTTCGATCTTAATCATGACTGTATTTGTTTTAATTGTTATCTAACTATTTAATTTACCATATCTAATTCAAATAGTGTGCCAAACTAACTAAATATTTAATTCTCAAACAAGTAGTATTTTACTTTCCAAAACAGACTGTCCAATTATTTGACAGTGGTGTACAAAATTTAGACACTACTATCCAATATCTCGACATAAAGAAACACCTCCCAGCTTCACAGATGAGAGGTGCTATTGTTGACTTATCTACATAGTAAAACCTACATGTCACTACTTGATCTTATCTCTATATCTTTTTCCTCCGGCATGTCGAAGTTCTCAATGACTGTCAAGAGAAGCTCCTCTTCATCAACATTTATAGAATAAGAAACTGTATTTTTACCCTTCGAGAAACGGATAAACCAACTAACCACCCCATCGTTCTCATTCTCGATCACTTGATAAGCCTCTTCCTTGTCCCGCTCAAAAGCGGATTTAATTTCTTGTTGTAATGCGGCGTGGCCCTCCACGACGAAAGAAGAGACTATCTTATACACCTTTTTAGTTTTCGGATCTTTATTCGTTACTACGCTTTTATCGATCGTCTTATCCGCTTTACATTTCTGCACGACAGCCTCCAATTCTTCTGTGCCCATAACTCTGTACTGAAATTTCCCACCAAAGGCATAATGCCACCCAAAAACATTTACTTGCTTTCATAACTTCTTTTGTTTATTAGTTAATTTACTATTTATCCAATTCCAAGATCTTATAAACCTCCTTACGTACCTGAGTATCCGGAATATTCCTCAGTAGAGTCTCCCGTTTCTTCTCGAACCGCTTATTCATCCTTTCCGGCAAATAAGCTATTTCATCCGCATTTCTTAAGAGCTGATCCGCATTCTTCTCCATCGCTTCCGCCGCTCGGGATATGACCTCCAATTCGGGTTGTATCTTCTTTATATCTGTCATTACGACACCATTGCGCACGATGTAGCTTCCCTCATAAGGTTAAAAGAAGCATTTTGATTCATAAAGACCGTATTCACCAAAAACAACAAAAGAGAAGCCGCCACGCAAACTGCGATTGCCCATCCTATTTTTCGTTTATAAGAAATTTCCTTAGCGGGTAGCCTCAATTCCGGAGTCTCGCTAAAATCCAAGCAATGCCACTCTCGAAATATCCGAATACCTCCCGATAACGTTCCAGATGGGCGGGAATATCCGGACGGGCGAAAAACTCATACAACACTCGCTCCTCCTCGTTCGAGGTCTGACCCTCGAAGAAGCGGTCTAATAAATCCTCTATAGACTTGTATTCCTCTGTTTTCATAACGTCTGCATTTTAAAGAATTGCTCTCTCACCCGTTTACGCACGGGAAAGATTCATACGTACCGCCTCGGGGGTACTTCCGGTCAACCCGGCGATTTCCTCCACCTCGAAACCATCCACGTGTTTCATGCGAAGAATGGTCTGTTGAAGTCCCGGTAGTTATTGATAAGCCGCATTACATGCTCCAAACTGTCTTTTTGTTCCAGCTGGGTATAAGGCGTGGAAGCATCGCAGATAAAGAATTGTTCGCCCGCCTCACCTTCCGTGCGTTCACGGACTTTCATCCGGTTTAGGCAAAGGTGCTTGGTGATTTGTACGGACAAGGCCATTACATTATTATAATAGTCCAACTCGCCACGCATATACCACAGCTTCAAAAAGACTTCCTGCATGACATCCTCGGCATCCTCCGGGTTATCCAGCAGCCTTCTCGCATAAAGGAATAGTTTCTCCCGCAAAGGCAATATCTCTTTTTTAAACTGTTCTTGTTCCATTCTATCTTAATGACAATCGAGAAAAGAAAACGTAACATGGCTGGAAAAATAAATTCAAGGTCTTTGTCATTCTAGTATTATAGTCGTGCCACCTTATGGCACGATAATGCCACGGCGATGGCACGATGATGCCATAGCGATGGCACAACGATGCCACGCTAGTGCACAGCCGTGCCACTATAACGGCACTGGCTTGGCACTGTAAGTTATTACTAAATAGCCCTATACATCACAGATACGGATACACTTCTCCAAGGAAGCGATCTTGTCTTCTTGGGCGGGGACGAACTCCTGCCCAACGAAGCCTTTATAGCCTGTCTCCATAAGAGCCTTGATGATAGCCGGATAATAAAGTTCCTGCGTCTCGTCGATCTCGGCACGGCCCGGACTTCCACCGGTATGTACGTGCGAGAAATAAGGATGGTATTTCCGGATATTCTCGATGATATTCCCCTCCATGATCTGCATATGATAAATATCATATAGTAACTTAAAATTAGGGGAACCGATACGGCGACAAAGCTCCGCACCCCAAACCGTATGATCGCACAGATAATCCTTATGACCGACACTGTTCAAAAGCTCCATGGTCAAGACGACCTTGTGTTTCTCCGCTAACGGGATAAGGCGCTTCAACCCCTTCTCGCAGTTCTCCCAGCCTTGCAAGTCCGTTACGCCATTACGTCTGCCGGAGAAGCAAATCAAGTTTGTCAATCCAGCGTCCGCCACCATCGGGATCACCTTCTCATAACTGGCGACCAACTCGTCATGCAAGGCCGGATCATTGAAACCTCGATCTATTCCAAGCCCGGCCCCTTGCGCCATCGCCACCGTCAGGCCATGTTTTTGTACGATCGGCCAATCTACCGGGTCCAGCAACTCAACGGATTCAATCCCTATATGCTTGCAGATCTCACAGAACTCATCCAGCTTATAATCGCCGAAACACCATTTACTTACGGAGTGGCGGACATTTCCTTTCAAGGGTTCCTTCACGTCTGTTTTCTTTTTCGCGGCGCTGCCGCCTCGATACCTGTAGTCGCCAAAGCCACGCCTCCAGCTAAAAATGTCTTGATAGCCGTTCTTCTTGATATGTTTTCCATGTATTCGAATTTGATAGTTAATAGGAGACAAATATAAGAAAAATCGGATATAATATCCTGAGGCGTTGGTATTACATCCAAAAACACTACTTTTGCATCGGAAGTCACTCTACATGAAAAACACATCATATACAAAACGATCTATTTATCTGATCCTATTCTTTATAATAGGATGCACTTCATCCTATACGGAATGGAAGGCGCAGGTGTGTATTTCAAGGCGAGCCTATGCGGAAAAATCTATAAGCATTTTTCCTTTCTTGTAGAAGAGGACATCCGTCCGAGAGATGACTTTAAGGAAGCGGAATGGTTCCTCACCACCGTTGAGGTAAACTACAAGTTTAATAAATATCTTCTGGCAGGAAGCGGATATATGTCTCTAGCACGATACAAGGCATCCGACGAGTTACGAAACCGATATTATCTCTACGCTACGGGGACTTATTCGGCCGGACGTTTTACCCTCTCTGTCCGGGAACGTTTTCAAAGTACCTATAAGGTTCACGCCGAACATCCCAAGAATTATCTGCGTTCGATGCTGACCCTCTCCTATAAGATCCGCAAGAGTGGTTTCTGTCCTTTTGCCTACACCGAGGTCTTCAATGATACGCGAAATAAGATGCGGTCCGATAAGATCCGTTTCTCCACAGGAAGTAATTACCAACTAAACCCGAACAATAACCTCCAACTCTATTATCGCTACCATATATTTAATGTAGACGATCCCGTGAATTACCGCCATGCGATCGGTATCTGCTATACCCATCGTTTTTAATAAGAATTTTCGTACCTTCGCGTCCCGAGTGCTTGATAAACCTCGTTAAAAACAAGAAGACATGCAAAAAACAGTTACAGTACCTTTCATGCTGCTAGGTATACTTTTTAATATATGCCTTGTAGCGTCCAATCTTTTAGAGACAAAAGTAGTGCAAGTAGGCGGTATAACGGCTACCGCAGGTTTGATCGTATTCCCGATCTCGTATATCATCAATGATTGTATAGCGGAAGTGTGGGGATTCAAGAAGGCACGGCTAATTATCTGGAGTGGCTTCGCCTCTAATTTCCTAGTGATCGCTTTTGCGCAATTGGCGGTATTATTACCGGCCGCCCCTTTCTGGGAGGGGGAGGAAGGTTTCAATTTCGTCTTCGGGATGGCCCCACGTATAGCGGTCGCCAGCTTGATAGCGTTTTTGGCCGGTTCTTTCCTGAACGCTATGTGATGAGCAAAATGAAAATCGCCTCCAACGGAAAGAATTTCTCGTTACGAGCGATCGTATCTACCCTTATCGGTGAGAGCGCCGATTCCCTGATCTTTTTCCCGATCGCCTTCGCCGGATTGATCCCGGCCGGAGAATTGCTTATCATGATCGGGACGCAGGCGGTACTTAAATCCTTGTACGAGGTTATCATCCTTCCCGTCACCATCCGTGTCGTAAGTACATCAAGAAGTAGACGGGAATGATGTGTATGATCTTGGTACCTCGTATAATATCCTAAAGGTTAAAGACATTTAGGCCGGGACCAAACAATGACCGGCCTTCATTTGAATAGATGCGACCAATCCTCCCTTTGCTGCGCATATAGGACTTCATTCCCAATAATTCAGCCGCCCGGCAATTCACGGAAGCGTCATCAATCAGCATAGTCTCCTCGGCTAAAAGATTCGAGTCCTTCAGTACGTACTCAAAAATATCCGCGTTCGGCTTCAGCATATGCAATTCGTAAGAGAGGTAAATCTTATGGAAGAAATCTTGGGCACAAAGACCTTGATAAGAGAAATAGGTATCTTCGGACCATTTCCAATGAAGCTCGTTCGTATTGCTCAGAAGCATCGTATTATAGCGTTCACGAAGCTCCAATAGCAGACGCAACTTATTTTCCGGGACGTCTCCCAACATGGCGATCCATGCCGTGTCGATTTGTTCGTCCGTCAGGGGCTTCCCCGATAAGGCACGAATATCATCGCGAAACTGTTCCACCGAAATCGTTCCCAACTCTAATCGCTCAAACAAGTCCTTATGTTGATAGTTATTCGTGATCTGCTCCCGGATATTCTCCACGCCCAGATTCTCGAAAGCCTCGATACAACGGTTGCGAGTCAGGTTAATAAGCACACCGCCCAAGTCTATAATCAAGTTCTTTATGCCTTCCATATCATTTCTTTTTATACCAGCTACGACGTCTGCGATGTCGTCTTTTCTGTTGATAACGATTGATCCGCTTGTAAACGACCCAGACAAACAACAAGCCGAAAACAGCGAATATCAATATAACAATCCAAGAGTTAAGATTGTCACCTTTTACCCGGCTCCACATTTCCAGAACCACCTCCGTCTCGTTCCCGAAATCACGGATCATGGCACAACGTTCCACGACCTTCCGGTCCGGATATTGAGCCGGGTCTATCTGGACACGCTCCGCTCCCGGTCCGAAGAAATAACTTACGTCCGAGAACTCGGTCCGCGTCGTATCGATCTTTTCCGCCAATATTTCCGGGGTGGCCACGGTGCTGACATATCCGGTCACTTCCATATTACGGCTGACGATGTCCGGACGGCATAGATAGTCCATAAAATAACTGGCCGCCTTCACGTTGCGAGCGTATTTAGGGATCGCCCAACCATCGTACCAGATATTACTACCCTCCAAAGGAACCTCATACCCCAGATCTACGCCTACAGCACTCGCCTCTTCCATGGCCCAGACTGCGTCGCCGCTCCAAGTGAAATTCAGCCACGCCTTTCCTTTCGTCATCATCTCCTTACCGAAATCGGCCTCCCAACCGGCGATATTCGGTTTCATCTTCTTCAAGTATTCCTCGGCGATAGCATCATTTCCGGCGAGCTATCGTTCATCAATTGCTCCACCGTGATGGTACCGTCCGACAATTCCCTCGCATGGGCGTAGATGATGGCGGTACCATAGGCGTCGCGATAGCTATCCTTCATCAATATCTTATTCCTGAAACGAGGGTCCCAAAGGCATTTCCACGACATGACCTCGTCCCTCGAGACATCGGCTTTATTATACAACAGGCCGGCGGTTCCCCACATATAAGGAACCACGTATCGGTAGTCTTACGGCCCGACTGACTTAACTTATTCAGTTCCTCTTGGATATAGGGAGAGACATTGTTGATATAATCCGGTGTCTTCCCGAAATTACGGTCGATCGGTAGCAAGAGATTTTTCCGCAGCATGCGCTCAAGGATATACTCCGAAGGGCAAATCAAGTCGAAATCCTCATGCCCCCGTTCGATCTTGGTCAACATGATCTCGTTGATATCAAAGACCTGATAGATAATCCGGACCTCCTCACCCGTCTGTTCCTTATACCATTTCGGGAAATCCGTCAGGACGTCCTCGTCGATATAATCTCCCCAGTTATAAATCTTCAAGATCTTACTTCTCTCCTCGTCCGAGCGCCCGCAAGAAGTGAACAGCCCCCATAAGCAGGGCCAAAACAGACAAAATCGATATAAATTTCTTCATTTTCATTTACGCTCGCTTCGCTTTCTCAGCACGTTTATTTATAACAATCAACAATACTAACACGGTTACGAATATAATCGTTGAGAGGGGACGCAACTCCGGGTCAATCCTCCTTTCCGGGCATCCGCATAGATAAAGGTGGAAAGGGTTTCCAAGCCCTCATTACCAATCGTAAATATGGTCACGGCGAAATCGTCGATAGACAGCGTGAAGGCAAGGATAAAGCCACTGATCATACCCGGACGGATTTCCGGGAAGATCACCTTCCGCAAGGCCTGAAACGGAGTCGCCCCCAAATCCAACGCCGCCTCGTAGATATTCTGGTTCATTTGTTTCAAGCGAGGCATGACGCTTAATACCACATATGGCGTACAGAACGTAATATGCGCCAGCACGACCGTCGTCAAACCTTGAGAGATCCCTAAGCTGACAAACAACAGGAACAAGGAAATACCGGTAATGATATCCGGATTCAACATCGGGATGTTATTGACAAAACTCACGCATTGCGGGCCCTTGCCTTCAAATTAAAGATTCCGATAGCGGCTACGCTCCCCAACAAGGTAGATACCGTAGCGGCTATCATGGCGATAGCGAACGTATTCCAAAAGTGCGCTGACCAACGAATGTTGTACGTTGCCGGCAAAAGAAGAGCTATATAATTTCGTGGAGAACCCGGTCCAGTTACCCAGCACTTTCGCCTCCGTGAACGAGAAGATCATGATAATCAGGATCGGCGAGTAGAGCAACAAAAGCAAAGCCCACAGATATCCCTTAGCTAAATATTTCACCATCAGATAAGCCCTCCCTCATTCGCCGAATCACTGCTCTCATTGCTGAACAATCCCGTGATTCCGATTAATAACAACATGATAAGAGAAAGCGCCGCCCCGTAGTTCCACATACCGTTATTGATATTCTCCTGTATGGTCGTACCGAAGAGCTTGATATTGTTCATCGTCAACAATTCGGCGATGGCAAACGTAGAGATGGTCGGCATAAACACCATCATGATACCGCTCATCACTCCCGGCATCGATAGTGGGAATACGCCTTGATAAATACCTGCGACGGATTCGCCCCCAAGTCTTGCGCCGCCTCTATCAAGCTGTGATCCATTTTCTGGAGCGTATTATAAATCGGGTAGATCATAAAGGGCAGGAAGTTGTACACCATGCCAAAGATCAAGGCCCCCTCTCCCAGTGGGAAATTCAAGAAATCGAACAAAGCCACGGTAGCCAACGTACGGATCAAGATATTGACCCACATCGGAAGGATAAACAAAACGACCATCGTACGGGAAGTATTAAACCGGGCTTGGCTCAATATCCAAGCGGCCGGATATCCCAGCAGCAGACAAAGAATGGTCGTTATCAAAGCGATCCCGACTGAATACACGAAGGTGTTTATCGCCTCGGGATGGATCATAAACTTACGGAAATTGGCGAAGGTAAACATCCCCTCGTCATTCGTAAAGGCGTAATACACGATCAAGAGGAGCGGTATCACGACAAAGATGGCCAAGAACAGGACATAAGGAATGGTCCAGTTCCTTCGTCTCATAAAAAATGCAGAAAACGTATTGATCACTTCCTTCCCTTTTTAAGCATGAATAATTCGAATTTTATCCGGGGCGATCGTTATGCCGACATGATCTCCATCATCCCATACATCGTTGGTATCGACAAAGATGTCCTCGTCCCAATCTGTAAACACGGTCAGATGATAATGGTTGCCTTTGTAGAGGATAAATTTCACCTCTCCGGTCAGGCGACCGTCTTCCTCGTTATCCTCCAAGATCACATCTTTAAAATCGATCTCGACTTTCACAGGCGTATTTGGCTCTATATCGGTTACCTCCTTGCATTCGAACGTACAGCCTAGGAATTCCACATGCGTAGCTCGATAAGCTTTCCCTCGAAGGTATTGCAAATACGCTCTTTCTTCATTACATGGATATCGAAAGGCTTGATAAGAAGCCCGACCTCGCTACCTGCCTCGAAACAGTGATAATCCTGTACCATGAACTCGTATCCGTTCGGGGTTTGCACCATCATCTCATAATGCACGCCCTTAAAGATGGAGGAGGTTACCGTACCCGTCAACATCGCCGCCTCCGACGGCTCGAAGATGTAAATATCCTCGGGGCGCAACACGACATCTACCGGCATTTGCTCCCCGAATCCCTCATCCACGCACTCGAACTCATGACCGGCGAAAGAGACTTGCCTATCCTTGATCATCGTCCCGTTCAAGATGTTACTCTCACCGATGAAATCAGCGACGAACGAATTGACCGGCTCGTTATAAATATCGATCGGGGTACCGATTTGCTGGATCTTTCCCTCGCTCATGACAACGATCGTGTCGCTCAGCGTCAGCGCTTCCTCTTGGTCGTGGGTCACGTACACGAACGTAATACCTAAGGACTTATGCATCTCTTTCAATTCCATTTGCATATCCTTGCGCATCTTCAAGTCCAAGGCCGCCAACGCTCATCCAGCAATAACACCTCTGGCTCATTCACGATAGCGCGAGCGATCGCCACACGTTGCTGCTGGCCACCGGAAAGGGAATCGACATCCCGATCCTCATAGTCTGTCAACCCTACCATTTTCAACGCCTGTTTCACTTTCTTCTCGATCGTGGCGGAAGGAAGTTTCTTCAGCTTCAGGCCAAAGGCGATATTATTGTACACATTCAGATGTGGAAATAAAGCATATTTCTGGAATACCGTATTTACGGGACGTTTATGCGGCGGCGTCTGCGTAATCTCCTTCCCGGACATCGTGATAACGCCCTCGGAGGCCGTCTGGAAGCCGGCTATCAAACGCAACAGGGTAGTCTTTCCGCAACCGGAAGGCCCCAAAATGGTTACAAACTCGCCCTTGCGGACCTGTAAATTTACATCATTCAGCACGGCCTTCTCGCCGAAATACTTCGATACGTGCTCCACGCTGATAATGCGATCCGATTTTCGTATTGACATTCTCGCTTGATCTAATTAGAATTAAACAATCATGAACAATGTTCTTATTTATTTTTGCGCGAATGTACAGATTTTAATAAGGCCGGGCACTATCGTTTTTACAAAATCTGACCTTACACCGGATGAGAAGCGTCGCATTTCTCCAAGATTCGACCGCGCACCCGACGCGGGCGGGATATTTGGGAAATATTCAATCCACGTATATCCGGTAGCTCCCCGATCCCAATCGGTACACAGCCTTCCCATCCTTCAATCCCACGGGCGTGATCCCCTCCTGCTTCTCCATACGAACGGACTTCTCCGATTTGGCGGGCAGATATAAGGTAGCCGTCGTATTAGCGGGAATGGTTGCCTCGTATATATAGCCCTTCTTTTGGATTTGCCATCCACTCTCGATACGGCCATAGGCGGAATCGTAATGACCCCGGATGAACGAGAAGGTTCCGCCGATACGGGGTTGAAGGATGATGTGCTTATAGGCGGGTTGTTCCTCATCCCGCTGGATACCCAAGGTATAAGCTATCATCCACTCCTCGATAGCGCCATACGAATAATGGTTGAAAGAGTTCATATCCACAGGCCGAAGCCATTTACCAACGTGTAGGAATTCCAACGTTCCCAAATCGTGGTTGCGCCTTGCAGGACAGGGTATAGCCATGAAGGATAGGCGGTTTGCTCAAATAATTTATAGGCGACATCGTCATAACCATTGTCGGATAATACCAAATTCAGGTAAGGCGTACCGATAAAGCCAGTGGTAAGCGTATAATTATGTTTCTTGATATTCTCTACCAGATGCCGGATCGCCAAGGGTTTGTTTTTCTCATTGAACAGATCGAACTGGAGAGGAACCACGTATGAGTCTGCGTATCCACGATCTTCGCCTCGGTAGCCGCCGTTCCGGGCCACATACCTACTTGCGAATCCTTGCCAAAGATAGATTCCACCGTCGGGGCGAACGTGCGTCCCTCCTCGTTCACGAAGAGGTCGTTAAAAGACCTCTTCACGTTCTCGTAGAAAGTACGGAAACGCCTTTGGTCCGCATCCTTCCCTAAACGTTTCGCTACCTGCTCCATAATCAAAGCGTCGTAGGCGGAGTAAGCGGTGTTCGTCAACATGGAATTCGTCGGCTCGATAGCCAGCCAATCGCCGAAACCACCGAAGGGCTGTACATAGCGTACGGCACGACGCTCCAAATAATCCATATAAGCGACCATGGAAGCGTAATGTTGCTCCAGAATACGCACGTCTCCGTATTGTTGATACATTTGCCACGGTACGATCACGCCGGCTTCCATCCATCCCATGGCACCTCCGCCATCCTCCGCGCCGTGAGGCGGGAAACCGACCACGGGTATATAGTTCGCGTAACTACCGTCATCTCCTTGATTATCCCGAACCGAGTAGAGCCAACGGGTGTAAAACGGATCGACATTCATATTATAAGTAGCCGTACGAGCGAATACCTGCGCATCCCCTGTCCAGCCCATACGCTCATCCCGTTGCGGGCAATCGGTCGGAACCGACAGGAAATTACCCCGTTGGCCCCAAATGATATTGCTGAACAAACGGTTGACACGCTCGTCCGACGTCTCATAACCGCTCGTCCGCACACCGATAGATTCCAGCACGATCCCTTTCACCGCCTCCAAGGGTAACGGCCTCTCCAACCCGTGAATCTCCACGTAACGGAAACCATGGAACGTAAAGCGAGGCTCATACGTCTCACCCGCCGCATCCCCTCTCAGGATATAGCGATCCGTGGAAAGGGCGCTCCGGTAATTATCCGTATAGACTTGCCCTTTCTTCTCCTTATACATCGCGATCGTGTACGGGGCGACCGGCTCGGTAGGGATCGTTTCCGGATAATTCATCTCCCCGAAACGGATCGTGATTTCCTGTCCGGCCTTTCCCTTGAAAGTCAGACGGGGAACACCGACCATATTCTGCCCCATATCATAGACATAGACGCCGGGAATAGGCTCTACCATGGACTGAGCGGTCAGGGTCACATTATTTTGTATCGGGCTGCCTACATATCCTTGGATCTCCACATTTACCGGAGGAGCGGCGAATAAGGTCGCCGGTTTCCATGACGAGTCATCAAAACCCGGAGCATCCCAGCCGTTCACCTCTTTCCGGGCATCATATTCCTCTCCATTCTGAAGGCCGTTAAAAGTGATCGGTCCCCGGTCATAACATTTCCAGCTATCATTCGTAACGATCGTCTCACGAGTACCGTCGGCATACTCGATCACGATCTTTCCCAATAAGGACTGGCGGGTTCCGTATTGATCCTGCCAACCGGTAAGGAAACCGCTATGCTCGCTCCACCATCCGGCGCCCAACATCGCCCCGATACCATTATCGCCCGGTCGTAGCAAATCCGTTATATCATACGTATTATACATGATACGGTAACGGTAATCCGTCCAACCCGGATTCAGATAATCCTTTCCAACCTTCTGCCCGTTCACCGAGAACTCGTAGACACCCCTAGCGGTAGCGTATAAACGGGCGCTCTTGACCGGTTTCTCTATCTTTATCGCTTTCCGGAGCATGGGAGCGGATACGTTCTCGCCCGGATACCAGACATTGAGCTTTCCCTCCCCTTTCTCCACATAAGTCTCGGCAGGATTGTACAGAAGCGTATTCCACGTATCCTCGCTGATACACAAGTTGGAGAATGTAGCGGTCTGCCCTTTAGGTTGCAGGAAACCGATCGCGTACAAACGGCAATGATAAACCAACTCTCCATCCGGATAAGGATACACGGTGAAAGCCCCTTCCTTGCCTCCCCAGAAATCACCACGCTCTTCCGTTCTTTCTCCTCGGGAGTCAAAGAGGAATTCACCAAGGTCTTTCCATCGATCTCTATATCCACGAAATATTTCAAGGCATATTGGGCCGTCGTCACCTTCAACCGGATATGATGCGCCTTATGCTTATCCGAGGCTGGGATGATGGAGGCCAGACTCTCCGAGGCGTCTTGCGTCGTTTTTCCATCCGTGGTATGGCGTAGAATGAAACGGGCGTCCCCCGAACCATTCAAGTCCAGTTCAGCAGACACATAATTATCAGCGTCCCTCGCCCCAAAGACAAATGCGGCTTTATCATTACCCTCGGCCACCCGCACATCATAGTCGATCACATAATGCGAGCGATATTTGGAGAGTTGTGTCTCCGACGAGCCGATCCAACCGGGCGCCACTCCATCCGGAACCCAGAAGACCGGTCTCGAACCACGCAGGCTCGGTGGAGGTAATTTCCGTTCCCGATTCATCCCATACGGAAACTTTCCAATAATAGCGAGTGGAAGGTTGTAATGCTTTTCCTTGATAAACTACGCCAACCGATTCCCCGGAAAGAACCTTTCCCGAATCATAGATATACGCCCGGCAGCCAATTGCTCCGGACTATCGGCCACCCATAACCGATAAGCCTGCCCACAGGCCCCATAGCGATCGGACTCCATCTGCCAGTTAAACGTGGCTGACTGACATCAATTCCCAGTGGATTGGTTTGATACTCAACCTGTAGGTTCTTCAATACGGTAACCGCACCCAGAGGTAGCCATCCGGCCAGCAACCCTAAGATTATAGACAAAATACATCGTGTGCTCTTCATAATACAAAGAATTAAAATGATAACGGTACAAAAATATCCATTATCATCTTAACTCTTTGTTTCATTTTTGGGAGAAGATGTAGCAGTTTTGACACTACTCAATCTCTCCTACCATCTTGGACGGGTCTACCCAACGATCAAACTCCTCGGCGGTCACATAACCGGACTCGATAGCCGCCTCCCGCAAAGTCTTATTTTCTTGATAGGCTTTCTGGGCGATAGCGGCGCCTTGTAATATCCTATTTTCGGATTCAAGGCGGTAACCAGCATTAAGGAGCTATCCAGATGGCGTTTGATGTTTTCGTTCACCGGGGTAATGCCTTTTACGCAACGTTCACTGAAATTCAGGCAACCGTCACCAATCAAGCGGGCGCTTTGCAAGAAGTTCGAGATAATCACCGGCTTAAATACGTTCAACTCGAACTGCCCGTTGGAGCCGGCTATCGAGATTGTCACGTCGTTACCCATTACTTGAGCGGCGAGCATCGTCAATGACTCGCATTGCGTAGGATTCACCTTTCCCGGCATGATGGAGGAACCCGGCTCGTTCTCCGGCAAATGGATCTCACCGATACCGGCACGAGGACCTGAGCCCAACATTCGTATATCGTTTGCGATCTTCATTAAGCTGACCGCTACGGATTTCAAGGCTCCATGCGCCTCAACCAAGGCATCATGGGTAGCTAGGGCCTCGAATTTATTCGGAGCGGTTACAAAAGGAAGCCCAGTCAACTCTGATATCTTCTTAGCGACACATTCGTCATAATTGACCGGGGCGTTAATACCGGTCCCAACCGCCGTACCTCCTAAAGCCAATTCGGAGATATGCGACAGGGAATCCTTTACTTTCCGTATACCATATTCTAATTGAGCCGCATAGCCACTGAACTCTTGCCCCAATGTCAATGGAGTGGCATCCATAAAATGAGTCCTCCCGATCTTCACGATCTTCATGAACTCCTCACTTTTTAGCGCCAACGCACGATACAGACTCTCCAATCCCGGGATCGTCACCTCCGCTATCACCTTATAGGCGGCAATATGCATAGCGGAAGGAAACGTATCATTGGAGGATTGCGATTTATTCACGTCATCGTTCGGAAGCAGCACTTTCTCCTTATCCGTTAGCTTTCCTCCGGTCAACACATGCGCCCGGTTGGCGATCACCTCATTGACATTCATATTCGTCTGGGTCCCGCTCCCCGTTTGCCATACAATCAAGGGGAAGGAGTCATTTAATTTACCCGCCAAGATCTCGTCGCATACCTTACCGATCAACTCGCATTTCTCCGGAGACAAGACACCGGCGTCTTTATTAGCCAAAGCCGCTCCTTTTTTCAAGTAAGCGAACGCCTCTATCACCTCTTCGGGCATCCGGCTAATATCGGTGGCGATCTTGAAATTATTCACGCTCCGTTGTGTTTGCGGCCCATAATAAACGTCCGCCGGCACTTCCACCTCACCTAAGGTATCTTTCTCTATTCTATACTTCATGACACATAAGTTTTATTAATCTCTTCTATGTATAAACTATCTGGATATCGAATTGTTTATGTTACATTCACGAGTATATCATGAAAAGACATTTATCATGGAACAGAATTCAGATCATAGAGAAACGGCTTATTTCGCCTCCGATGTTTTTTAATAGTTTTTCTTCTCGTCAATAATGTATTCGGGACGGGCCTTGATCTCGTCAAAGAGGATACCGACATATTGCCCTAACACGCCGACCGTCAATAACTGTACACCTCCAAAGAAGATAATGGAAGTCATGATAGAAGTCCAGCCAACCTCGGCGTTACTAAAACCATAGATCTTGCCCAACGTGAACCAAACCGCCAAGATTATACCGACCAATACGGATATAAACCCGAGACTCGTCGCCAAACGCAACGGCTTCTTCGAGAAATAAAGCATTGCCGTCGACGCGAATTTCAGCATCTTACTAATCGGATATTTCGTCTCGCCGGCGATACGCGCCTCACGCTCATAATAAAACGGCACTTGGTGGAAGCCTACCCAACTTATCAAGCCACGGATATATTTTCCCCGTTCCTTAAAACGGTCGAACTCATTCATCACCTTCCGGTCCACTAAACGGAAATCTCCCGTATCCAGCGGGAAATGGACCTCGCTCATATAATTCATCACCCGGTAAAAAGCCTTGGAGGTGAACAGCTTGAAAAGACTCTCCCCTTCCCGTGACTTACGGACGCAATAAACCACGTTAGCATTCTCTCTCTCCTGCACTTCCAGCAGATCCGGAATCAATTCCGGCGGATCCTGCATATCGCGTCGATGATAATCGCCAAATCAGCGTCACAGTTATTGATACCCGCCGTTACCGCCGGTTGATGACCGAATTCCGGGAGAAGTGAATCACCTTCACATGAGGATCGGTAGCGGCTATATGATCCAACAAAGAACGTGTCTTATCCTGACTACCATCATTTATATAGATAATCTCCGTAGGTTCGGCAACTTTACCAAGACCTCTTTCGTACGCCGATACGATTCCTCGATCACGGCTTCCTCGTTGTAACACGGGACTATAACCGCTAACTTCTTCATGCCTTTTAAGCTTTAAAGGTATAAAACTTATTTACTAAAAAATTAATCACCGTATAGAAAGCCATTCCAATCAAGTGGTTGTAGTAATGATCGATCGTAAGTCGGGAATTCAAGATCAGTACCAATCCGTACTGTAAAGCATAACAAATAATAAAAGCGATCGTGAACCGAACCGCCCCTTTCGTCCATCCGGTGGAACTTCCCTTGAAAGTCCATTGCTTGTTCCAGATGAAACTGTTTAATATGCCTGCCACATATCCCGTTAAGTTAGATAAACCTTCCCGGCATCCGAAGAGTTTCATCATCACCCAGATAACGATCATCGTTATCAAGGTATTGCTCAACCCGACTACACCATACTTAATAGCTTGCTTAATCGTCTCCATTCTTATTTATAATCTCGGAAACCTCCTCCGCTGTCAATTCCTTGACATTCGTGATCGTGAAAACATTCGAGAGGAAATCGCCGTATTGGTTACATTCATTGATCACCCGATCCAACGTGGCTTTTATATCCGTACGCACCGGGATCAAGAACACCAGCTCCACATACTGCTCACCGATCGTCAAACGCTCGATCTCGCAGTCCGTTTTCGGCAGATAATAAGCGAACTCCCGCTCGATTGTCTGCCGCTGATATTCTTGGAAAGGTTTCTTGCCTTTAGACGTCATCAAGACATAGAAACGCAGCTTCTCCCCTTTTCCTCCCAAGCCGGTCGAGATATAAATTTGTTTCTCGTCGGAGAAATCGGACTCTAAGGAGATACGAGACTCCATCAAAGCCATGTAGGCCAATCTGTCACTTCCGGGTCCGGATGCTGGGTGTATTCCTCCAACAAGCGGTACGCACGGACGGATTTCGAGGTAGCCAATTGAGATAACAAATATCTCTTCTCGGTCTTGTCCGTGGTTTCCTCCGTCAACAAAGTGTTGTACAGGGTCTCGCACTCATCCTCCGATAAGGGACGGGGAGGCCGGTTTTCCTTCCGTACGTTTTCCGAGTATTTGAAATACTCCATCTGAAGTTCAACCGGCACACGCTGTTCTAGTATATGGAAATGTCCCTCCATCCTGCTGAAGGAATCACGGAACTTTTTGAATACATCACCTTCTTCTTTCATAGATCGTCTTTTTTCGTTATTAAACTCCCATAAACAAGAAACAAGAACAAAGGTAATGTTTTTCCGGAATAAATAAAATAACGTTATTTAAGCTCCCGCATAAATTAAGAACCCAAGTCCGATCACGAATAAAATAAACATCCCGACATTCAGACGATTGGAAATGGCTGGCGCTCCCTTGAACTCTTTCCAGATAAGGATGCCCCATAAAGCGGAGACTAGCGTGGCTCCTTGCCCCAATCCGTAAGATATAGCCGCTCCCGCCTTCTCTGACGCTATCATACTGAAAGATTGACCGATACACCAGATAACACCCCCCAATACACCCACGAGATGCGTACTCATATCTCCCTTAAAATAACCGGATATGGAGACAGGCTTACCTTCCACCGGATGTTTCATTGCCAATGTGTTAAATAAGAAATTACTAACAAATACTCCTATGGCAAAAACAAATACGGCGGTATAAGGCGTCAACTTCCCGGGTGCCGGAGAAGCGAAATTCTCCATGTCCATGGAAGCGGCGACAAAACGATAGAAAAAGGCCATGATCACGCCGGCCACAACCGATATAAGGATCCCCTTCCCCGATACTTTCTTGGTACCGACCAAGGCTTTCTTATAAGCCAGGCCATTCAAGATGATGGCGACCGTGATTAAGGCTACACCGATAAAGATATAAGTCGGTTCCCCCTTCGCCGCCCCGAAATAGTTAACCAATACGCCTAGCACCAAGGCCAATCCGATCCCTACCGGAAAAGCGACCGACAATCCGCAAATGGCGATCGCCGCAGACAACAAGATATTGGCAGCATTAAAAATAATACCGCCCAAAAAGGCACTCCCTAAACTAGCGAGATTCGCTTGCGCCAAATCCGGCAGGAAACTGCGTCCTTCCGTCCCGATGCTGCCCAAGGTAAAGCCGGAAATCAGAGAAAGGAGCAAGACACCAATCACGTAGTCCCAATAGAAGAACTCATATCTCCAAGTCTTGGAGGCTAATTTCTGCGTATTCCCCCACGATCCCCAACAAAGCATCGTAACGACACAGAATATGACAGCTAAAGAATAATCTTGTACGATATACATAAAATACTATTTAATAGATGGTTGATGCATCATATAATTCTCTATCAAGGAAGCGACCTCCGTAGCGGCATCTTCTCGATCAAACGAAGATCACGGCCATTGGGATTTGCCACCCAATTGTTAGTCCCCTCATCATCTACGACATGAAAGGTACCTCGCTCTACATCGAAATAAGGCTCATAACCTTTTATAGCGACCAATACCGCCGTATGATCCCAGCTCATGCGCCCTTCCGGGTCTCCCTCCGTGAAACAAAGGGCATACGCATCTTTTACAGGACTGTTCTCCACGTTCATTTGCACCAGTTTCTTTCCGGTCAAGATTACGTTCCCGATCTCAAAACCGCTAAAGACAATCTCTGTAGGCCATTCATCCGCTACGACTTTAGAGGCAGGGACATCGCAATACACATTAAATTCTTTTCCTTCCGGAAACAGGCCCGCCATAGAAACCAAACGTTTCACTTTCTTGGCGACTAATTCCTTTCCGGAGAGATCGCTATATTCATCAGCTCCCGATTGAAGCAAGTCCCTTAAATTAGAGAAGAAACCAATCGTACAAATAACAACGCTGGTATCCGGTTGTTCGCTCAGAATCTTACGGTACACCTTCAGGGCATCCGGAGCGTCGGAAGTCTTCGCCGTATGATGCGGATAGTTAGCGGGTAACTCGTCAGTCCACTTCGTTTTATGCCAAGTAGTCAAGGAGGCCCCCGGTTCGCTCTTTGGTGCCCCTACCGG
>ENA-OQDF01000326-OQDF01000326.1-human-gut-metagenome-genome-assembly--contig:-NODE-326-length-19508-cov-2.247717_pt1 | contig 19508 bp, 29 predicted proteins | sample MGYA00242769_ERZ504597 | MGnify/ENA primary metagenome ERZ504597 (study PRJEB26092, sample SAMD00036305) | human gut metagenome | host: Homo sapiens | study: EMG produced TPA metagenomics assembly of...
TGGAGAATCTATGGAAGAATCCGAAGAAATCGGAGCTTTCAAGAATGCAATCCTGATGGTGATCTGTCAGGTTGCAGCACAATTATATCATAACAGATCAGACAGAAGAATCTGAGACAGTGAAATTATTATTCCGTGCGTTACGTATGATCAGTTTTGAAGGCTGGGATGTTGCAGGGCTTACACCGGTGCTGATGGAGCTTGGAAAAGCCGGACGGATGTAAAGAATCAATACAATAAATAACAAAAAAGGCTTTGAAATGTAAGAAGTATTACTTATGAAAGATAAGAAAAATTATCTACATTACCCGAAGATTAATCGGGAAAAATGCGGTATAATATTCATACATTGTATATATCAAGGAGGAACAAAAACATGACAGTACCAGAAAGACTTTCCGCACTTCGAAAGTGCATGGAAGAAAAGAACATTGATGTGTATGTAGTACCGACTGCGACTTTCATCAGAGTGAATATGTTGGGGAACATTTCAAAGCGAGAAAGTTCATTACAGGGTTCTCCGGATCAGCAGGAACCGCTGTGATCACAAAGACAGAAGCAAGACTCTGGACAGACGGACGTTACTTCATCCAGGCAGCAGCACAGTTGGAGGGGACAACTGTAGAACTCATGAAAATGGGTGAGCCTGGTGTGCCGGAGATGAATGCATACATTGAAGAGGTATTAAAAGAAGGAGAGACTCTCGATTCGACGGAAGAGTCGTATCCGTTGGCGAAGGAGAAGGCTATGCAGCCATCGCTCGGAAGAAGAATGCGAAAGTAAATTACCAGGTAGACTTAATTGATGAGATCTGGGAAGACCGTCCGGTATTATCTGAAGAGCCTGCATTTGACCTGGATGTAAGTATGCTGGAGAGACTGTTGCAAGCAAACTTGCAAGAATCCGTGAAGAAATGAAACAAGCAGGAACCAATGTGCACGTTGTATCTACAATCGATGACATCTGCTGGACATTAAATATCCGTGGAAATGATATCGACTTCTTCCCACTGGTATTATCTTACGGAATCATTACCATGGACAGTTTCGAATTGTACATTGATGAGAGAAAGTTAGATGACGAGTTAAAGGCCAAACTTGCAAAAGATGGCGTAAACTTACACCCATACAACGACATTTACGAAGACGTGAAGAAATTTGGCAGTGATGTGGTTGCAATGATCGATCCTGGAAAACTGAATTATGCATTATTCAATAATATTCCGGAAAATGTAAAGACAATAGAAAAGAGAAATCCGGCGATTCTTATGAAAGCAATTAAGAACCCAGTTGAGATCGAGAACATCCGCAAAGCACAGATCAAAGACAGTGTTGCGCATGTAAGATTCATGAAATGGCTGAAAGAAAATGTCGGCAAGATGAAGATCACAGAGATGAGTGCCTCTGACAAACTGGATGAGTTCCGTGCTGAGATGGGAAACTTCATCCGTCCAAGCTTCGAGCCAATCTCTTCATTTGGAGAGCATGGTGCGATCGTACACTACACATCTTCACCGGAGACAGATGTAGAGTTAAAAGAAGGACAGTTATTCTTAACGGATACAGGAGCTGGATTCTATGAAGGTTCCACAGATGTAACCAGAACTTACGCACTCGGCGAAGTTCCGCAGATCATGAAAGATCACTTCACATTGGTTGCGATTAGTAACTTACAGCTTGGCAGTGCAAAATTCCTGGAAGGTTCTACCGGTATGATTCTTGACATCCTTGCAAGAAAACCATTTTGGGACAGAGACTTAAACTTCAACCATGGTACAGGACACGGAGTCGGATACCTTCTGAACATCCACGAAGGACCTGCAGGTTTCCGCTGGAAATATCGTAAGGGTGAGACAGAAGTATTACAGGAAGGCATGGTCATCACAGATGAGCCTGGAATCTATATTGAAGGATCTCACGGAATCCGTCTGGAGAACGAACTGTTGACCTGCAAAGGAACATTGAATGAATATGGTCAGTTCATGTACTTCGAAGCAATCACCCTGATTCCAATGGATCTGGATGCGATCAATCCGGATATTATGACACAGGAAGACAAGAAACTGCTGAATGATTATCATGCAAAAGTATACGAAGTGATTGCTCCTTACCTGAACGAGGAAGAGCAGGAGTGGCTGAAGAAATATACAAGAGCTATTTAAGCAGCGAGATTGAACGGAGTTTTTGATTTCTGATTCTAAATGAGAATGATATTCATATAATGAATTGACAAAGAAATAAATACTAAGTAGAATCTAGGTTAGTGATGACTAACTAGATTCTTTTTAGTAAGGAGTTCTTTATATATGAAGAGAAAATTTCAAAATCAATCAAAGAATAAGGCACTTGAATTTTTCTGTTATCTGGGACCGGGACTGCTGGTGACCGTAGGATTCATCGATCCGGGAAACTGGGCTTCGAATATTGCGGCGGGCTCCGGATTCGGATATGAGCTATTGTGGATGGTGACGTTATCGACCATCATGCTGATCATATTGCAGCACAATGCAGCACATCTGGGAATTGCAACGGGACTTTGCCTTTCGGAGGCGGCAAGCAGATATATCCAAAGGCTGTTAAAGAATATTATTCTTCTGTCGGCAATGCTTGCGGCAGTAGCAACTGCGATGGCAGAGATGCTAGGTGGTGCAATCGCATTGCAGATGCTGTTTCGGATACCAATAAAAATAGGGAGTATGCTGATTCTTGCAGTTTCTCTTTTATGTGCATTTACGAATGCTTATAAAAGGATTGAGAAGCTGATCATCATATTTGTATCGCTGATTGGATTTTCTTTCTTATTTGAAATAGGAATTGCGAAGATCGACTGGGGAGCAGCCGCAGTCGGATGGGTGAAACCTTCGTTTCCAGCGGGAAGTATGCCGGTGATCTTAAGTGTATTAGGAGCGGTGGTAATGCCGCACAATCTGTTCTTACATTCGGAGATCATCCAGAGCAGACAGTGGAACCTGGAAGATGATTCCGTGATCAAACAGCAGCTGAAATATGAATTTAAAGATACATTATTTTCCATGATCATAGGATGGGCGATCAACAGTGCCATGATTCTGATGGCAGCAGCTACGCTTTATCAGGGTGGAAATGGGAGGCAGATTGATGATTTGACAGTTGCAGGAAAGATGTTGTCGCCTTTGATGGGAAATGCGGCGACGGTAGTCTTTGCACTGGCACTGTTATTGGCCGGTATCTCATCGAGTATCACTGCTGGAATGGCAGGTGGAACGATTTTTTCCGGGATCTTTAATCAGCCATATGACACGAAGACAAAAGAGACGAAAGCTGGCATTTTATTGACGATGATTCTGGCAGCGGTTGTCATCCTGTTTATCAGCCAGCCGTTTAAAGGTCTGATATATTCCCAGATGCTGCTTGCGATTCAGCTTCCGATTACAATATTTACACAGATATATCTGACCTCATCTGAAAAAGTAATGGGAAAATATGTGAACAGCAGACGTTTGAATTTTTTGCTTCTGGTGATTGCTGTGATTGTAACAGGGCTGAATATAGCATTGCTTTTTGTATAGACAGGAAGAACAGAATAAGAAGAAAGAAAAACCGGGCACTGTATAGAAACAGGCTCGGTTTTTTTGTATCAATTATTCGGTTACAGCGGAAGCGGCAACGTTTCTTTCTCAGGAAACATCTTTCTGAAGATCAGACGGATGAATGGTCCGCAGTAGAAGATCTGCCAGAAGAAAGCAACTGGGAAGTTCATGAATGTTGTCTGACACCAGGTGGCGATTACATTGCTTCCTGCCTTCTTGAACAGGATTGTTGCAACAAGACTCATGCAAGGGCACATGATACATACGATCATGGAAGAGATTGCAAGAGTGATGAAGATTGGTCTGTCCTGTGGTGTAACGATACGGAATGCAAGCATATGTGTAAGTTTGTCAACAAAGACAAATTCCAGAACGAAAGCAACCGGCCACATGATCTTCAGTTCGCCGAAAGCCATCAGGAATACTTCATTGCTCATTCCGCCCACATTCAGGCAGATATTGTAACAAATCATAACGTAAACCATCAGAAAAGACATCATCAGTGTAAAAATAACATTTTGAAATAAAGTTTTTGGCATAATTTTGTTCTCCTTTTTATGAAATGTTTAAAAATGGGTACAAAAAAGACACTTGTGTTGTTCGTTAATCAAGCATACACTTGTGTCGTTTCCAATTAAACCAAAATTATCTTATTTTTTTGTCCGAATATGAATTATACCGAACGAAAAGCTAAAAATCAAGCATTTATTAAAAAGGGCAATTGATTAAAACTCAATTGCCCTTTTAACGGCCTCAATATCTCCCGTAAACAAGATGCTCTCCATTCCAAGTTCTTTACTTGCAATGACATTTTCCACCGTATCATCGATGAAGAAGCATTCACTTGGTAGAAGGTCATATTTATTGAACAGATGGTAATAAATATCGTGTCCCGCTTTGCCATCTTTAGAGGTGCAGAGAAGACGATGCCATCGAATTCTTTCAGGATCGGATAATCTTCCGGTGCACGTTCTGCAAACCTGGTAGAAGCGTTGGAAAGCAGATAGATCGGAACTCCCCGGGCTTTTAACTCTTTGATGAATTCCCATGTTTCAGGAAGTGGATCGACATACTGGAACCAGTTCTCGAAAAAATCGCGGGCAGTATCTTTTAGACGGTCCGGAAGTTCTGCAATCGTATCTTCGGCATTCTGGTCATAGTCGATAGTTCCGGCATCTAAAGCTACCCAGTTTTTAAAAATGGCATCAGCAAGAATATTATAATCTTCCGGTGTAGAAGCAAATTTCCCCAGGATATAGTCTCCTTTAAATTTTCCGATTACATTTCCAAAGTCAAAAATAATATTCTTGTATCTCATCTTAAGTTCCTCCCTGTATTTTATACTGCCTGTTTTATATTTTTATAAACATTATTATAGCCTTATAGATAGAAGGAATCAATATATGAAGGATAAATAACATGTCAATATAAGTATGATTAATAGAAGGGTGTCAGGCTTTGGTGAGATTGACAAGCATCGGGAAAGTGTATATGATTTTCGGTAGAACTGTAAAAGGAAAGAGAGATTATTATGGAAATCAGTATACTTTTAATCGAACAGATCGCAGAACTGTTTCTCATGATCCTGATGGGATATATTATTGTAAAGACAGGATTGTTAAAGGGAGATGACAGCAAGGTTATTTCTAAAATTGTATTATATCTTGTTATCCCGTGTGTGATCATCAATGCATTTCAGGTGGATTATACGAGTGAAAAAGTGAAGGAACTTTTGCTGGTATTTGCAGCGTCGGTATTATTACAGGTTATATTACTGGCAGCAGTGTGGGGTGTCGGAAAGGTATTGAAATTAAATGAAGTAGAGACGACATCCATCTATTATTCGAATTCGGGCAATTTGATCGTACCGCTGGTGACTTTTATTCTGGGAAAGGAATGGGTATTATACGGTTGTGTATTCATGAGTGTCCAACTGGTATTTTTGTGGACGCATGGCAAGAATACGATCAGCCGGGAAGGAAAGTGGGACTGGAAAAAGATTGTATTCAATATCAATATGATCTCGGTATTTGCCGGAGTTGTGCTGTTTTTTACCAGGATCAGGCTTCCGGAAATTGTAAATCAGACCTTAAGTTCTGTGGGCAGTATGATCGGTCCGGCAAGTATGATCGTAACGGGGATGCTGATCGCAGAGATGAATCTGAAGAGTATATTTGAAAATGTGAAGTGTATTTTATTTCATTTCTGAGACTGGTCGTGATACCTGTGATATCATTGATGATTTTAAAGATAAGCGGGCTTGTGAACGTACATTCGGATGGAAAGAAATTACTGCTTATCGTATTTCTTGCAGTAATCACACCGTCTGCTTCAACGATCACACAGATGTGTCAGGTGTATGGAAATGATTCGAAATATGCCAGTGCAATCAATGTTATGACGACATTGTTATCCATTGTAACAATGCCGCTTATGGTGCTCTTGTATCAGACTGTGATGTAGAAGAGAGTATAGATGAAAGGCGTGTATTTGGATATAGTTGATGAAGAAAATTATCTGTTTTCTGATTGAAAGCGAACCAAAGGTAAGATACAATGGAGATATGAAGGGGGGAGCAGAAGATGGCAGAATTACTTACAGCGGCGACACCGATATCCTATTATCTCGTTGCAGTAAATATTATTGCATTTATTTTATATGGAACGGATAAAGCGAAAGCAATGCATCATCAGTGGAGGATCAAAGAGGCAGTGCTGATAGGGATTGCGTTTGTCGGCGGTGCATTTGGTGCGTTTGCAGGAATGATTGTATTTCATCATAAGACAAGAAAGATGAAATTCCGAATCTTAGTTCCAATCGCTATTATCATCTGGCTGACCCTTGGCGGATTTTTGGCAGAACGTGATGTGGTAGGACTGACGAAGACAGACCGGCCAAAGAATGAATATAACGGCACAGAGATCACACCGTATCATAGCAGTGTGGATAAAGATGGTGACGGTACGGATGATCAGACCGATATTTTGAAGAATGCATTGGTTTATGTGAAGAAGCGGCCGGTTTACAAGAGCAGATATTATCAGACTGGTTATCCGGATGACAGATATGGTGTCTGTACAGATGTTGTCGGATATGCGCTTAAGAAGAGCGGATATGACCTGCGGGAACTGGTAGACAAAGATATCAGAAAGAATTCGAAGGATTATGATATCGATGAGCCGGATAAAAATATTGATTTCCGAAGAGTAAAGAACCTGAGAATATATTTTGAACATACAGCGACCAGTCTGACCACGGATGTAAATGACATTGAACAATGGCAGGGCGGCGACATTGTAGTGTTCAAGAATCATATCGGGGTAATTTCTGACAGACGGAATGTGGAAGGTGTACCATATGTGATTCATCATAATGATCCGTATCAGAAGAATTATGAGGAAGATATCCTGCAGGAGAGAACGGATATTGTCGGTCATTTCAGAATATCGTAATGGCAAAGCACTGTGAAATATTACCAAATTTCGCAGTGCTTTTTTGGCGCATTTTCAATATGTCTTTTTATGACAAATCTTTTAATAATTAAAGACTGTTCGTCTGGTTTAGCATTCTCAGCAATTACATCACGGACGTTCTGCATACGCATGTCCAGGCCGGCACTGATCTGTGCGCAGGCAAGCATCTCATCCTCCAGATATTTTGCTTTGTCAGCCGGGATATCTTTCTTGTAACGCAGCTTATGTTCCAGGCTTGCCCAGAAATCCATGGCAATCGTACGAAGCTGGACTTCTACAGTCATGTTACGTTTCCCGTCTTGTAAAAAGATTGGTACACTGACGATCAGATGAAGGCTGCGGTATCCGCCCGGTTTTGGATTTTTGATATAGTCTTTCTTCTCAAGAAGTGTGATGTCATCCTGAGAAAGCAAACAGTCCGCAAGCATGTAGATATCATCCGGAAAAGAGCAGATGACACGGACACCGGCAATATCATGGATATTTTCTTCAATAGAAGAAAGGGTGAGAGGTATGTCTTTTTACGGATCTTTTGATCAGGCTTTCCATGGATTTGACACGGGATTTGATATCCTCAATCGGATTGCGGTCATATTCCAGGGAATACTGTTCGTTTAATACTTTGAATTTCGTCTCTACTTCCATGATGGCACATTGATAATAGGACATCTGTTTCTCTATTGGTTTCATATTTTTATTAACAAAATCCAGAAATTCGTCAGACATCAGACTGTTTCTGACGAAGCGTTCTTTGCGTTGTTCGATAAATGTCTCAAGGGGTCTCATGTTGCATTCTCCTTTCGTTATCCAAAAATATTTTAGCATATTTGTAGTTAAAATTCTATCAACAGATGGAGGCTTTTATGGGGGAATGCGACAATGTGAAAGAAGTGTAGTGGTTGCACAAAATCAAGTCCAACAGTCGGATATGTTCACATGCAAAAGTTTTCGTGGTAAGATAAATGACATAACATAAGATATAAAGAAATAAATCATAAGGAAGTGTAAGTTTATGAATTCCAGATACAAAGGAATATTTTTATTACATTATCGGCATTATCATTTGCATTTATGAATGCTTTCGTAAGATTATCCGGTGATCTGCCTTCGGTACAGAAGAGCTTTTTCAGAAATCTGGTAGCTTTTTTATTGCGCTGATCATGATCATAAGAAGTAAGGATGGATTCAAAATCGAAAAGGGAAATCTGAAATATATGATTCTGCGTGCGACATTCGGTACGGTGGGAATCTTGTGCAATTTCTATGCGGTGGATCATCTGGTGCTGTCGGATGCATCGATGCTGAATAAGATGTCGCCGTTTTTTGTAATTATCTTTTCATTTTTATTGCTGAAAGAAAAGATGAGTCCGGCACAGGCACTGGCGGTTGCAGGTGCATTTATCGGAAGCTTATTGTAATCAAACCGACATTTACGAATATGGCACTGGTACCGTCACTGATCGGACTGTGCGGCGGGATCTGCGCAGGTATTGCTTATGCGATGGTGCGTATCCTGGGCAGAGAGGACAGAAGGTTCTTCGGTTGTAATCTTCTTTTCAGGATTCTCGTGTGTGGTTACACTGCCATATCTGCTTCTGGATTTTCATCCGATGAGCGGCCTGCAGATCTTAACGCTTCTGGGAGCGGGACTTGCGGCTGCAGGCGGCCAGTTCGGAATCACGGCGGCTTATTATCATGCACCGGCGAAAGAGATATCCATTTATGATTATTCGCAGATCATCTTTTCGACGATTCTGGGCTTCTTTCTGTTCGGACAGGTACCGGATAGGTATAGCGTGCTGGGGTATGTGATCATATGTGCGATGGCGCTTTGGATGTTTGTGTATAATAAGAACCGGGATTAAACACAAAATCGATTTAATAATTCAGCTTTTCTGGAATCAAAAGTTTTCCGAATCTGTTCGTTGGTTTTTACCGGTGGATACTCTAGAAAAAACGAAGGAGCTTACTTTATGCAGGCACAAGTAAAAACGTGGGGGAATAGTCAGGGGGTTCGCATTTCAAAGGAAATATTAAAAGCTGCAAACATAAGAGCTTCTAAGACTGGTATTACAAACTGTTATTACATTTTACAATAATTATGTTGACTTATAGAAAATCCATGATATGATTCAAATGTTAGATTTAGGAAATGGTAATTTTATGAAGGAAAACAAGGGGTAAAAAAGATGAATTATAACAAGATTGTACAGGGGATCCTGGACATCGGAGAAGCGATGCTTCAAAGCGGTGCAGAGAATTTCCGTTTGGAAGACAGCTTTTACCGCATGTGCAGAAGCTATGGATTTAAGAGATCGGATGTATTTGTCATTCCGAGTAATATACAGGTGACGGTGGAGACACCGGAAGGCGAGATTATTACACAGATACGTCATATCGAGTCGTCGGAGCCGAATTTTGACCAGCTGGATTATCTGAATAATCTGTGCAGATATGTCTGTCAGCATACACCGGATGAAAATGAGATGCGTGAGAAGTATCTGGAAGTTATCAATCGTGAACCACAGAAGCGTATCACAAGATATGCGGCAGGAATCATGGGTGGAACAGGATTTGCTGTATTTTTCGGGTGTAACCTCCGGGATGCGGTCATTGCATTTATAGTATCGGTGATGATCGTTGCAGTCGGTGACTGGCTTGCGAAGCGTGAAAGCAACTTACTGGTTTACAATGGTATTCTTGCGTTTATATCAGAAGTGATTATTATCGGAGCTTTGAAGATGGGAATTGCAGAGCATCCGGACCGTATTATGATCGGTATCGTCATGCTTCTGATCAGTGGACTGAGTACAACGAACGGAATCAGGGATCTTCTTCAGAGAGACTTCATTTCCGGATTCATTAATATTATGAATTCGTTCCTTGGAGCAGCGGGAATTGCATTTGGAATTGGTCTGGCGATCATATTATTCCACGAGGGATATTCCGATCATTTTATCCTGAATCACAGTGTACCGATCCAGCTGCTCTCCTGCACGGTTGCATGTACGGGATTTGCATTATGGTTCAAGATCCGTGGAAAACAGGTATGGTATAACAGTATCGGAGCATTTTTTACATGGGCAATCTATGTTGCAGTATACGCAGTAAAACCGAGTAACTTCATGGCAACCATGATTGCAGCAGGATTTGTTGGATTTTATGCATTTATCATGTCCAGAGTAAATAAAGCACCTTCAACCATCTTTTTGACTGCATCGGTATTCCCGCTGATCCCAGGACCGAATCTGTACTATGTAATGTACGGGTGTGTCAGCCAGGATCCGCAGATGGTTTTTGATGAGACGATTATTCTTCTGGCGACCTGCCTTGCAATTGCATTCGGATTTATCATCGTAGATGTGGCATCCAGAAGTATCATGCATGCAATGAAGAGAGAATATCATATCGGTAAAAGCGCATTGAATCTTCCGCTGATCGGTGGAAAGAAATAATAATTGAAATCTATGAATTATGAAAAGTTAGTACAGGGAATCCTGAATATAGGAGAAGCAATGTTACAGTGCGGGGCGGAAATCTTCCGGGTAGAAGACAGTCTGTACCGTATGTATAAGAGCTATGGTTTCGTAAAATATGATGTATATGTGATTCCAAGTAATATACAGGTGACGGTGGAGTCGCCGGAAGGTGAGATTCTCACACAGATCAGGCATATAGAGTCTACAGGGGCGGATTACGACAGGCTGAATTATCTGAATGCCCTGTCACGGTATGTCTGTGCATATAATCCGGATGATAAAGAACTGGTCAGGCGCTATAAAAAAGTAATTGCACGGCCGGATCAGAGTGAACTGATCACAGGAATCGCACAGATTACAGGTGGAACGGCGTTTACCGTATTCTTCGGTGGAGATATGCAGGATGCAGTTGTTGCATTGATTGTCTGCCTGATGATCGTTCTGGCAGGCAGATGGCTTGGTAAGCGGGAGGGCAACCCGATGATCTACAATCTGATCCTTGCATTCTTATCGGAGGTTGTGATCATCAGTGCTGCCAGGATCGGATTGGGAGATCATCCGGACCGTATCATGATAGGAATTATTATGCTGTTAGTCAGTGCACTTGGTGTGATCAATGGGATACGTGATGTGATGCAGAGAAACTTTATATCCGGAGCACTGGAAGTAATGAATTCAATGCTTGGTGCGTTTGGCATTGCTTCCGGGATCGCACTTGCAATGCTGTTGATGGGAAATATATCGGCAGAAGGATTTGATGTGAATAAAAATACCGTGATTCAGCTGATTTCCTGTACGATAGGCTGTATCGGTTATGCAAGCTGGTTCAAAATACGGGGAAAGAAAATCCTGTATTCCGGTGTCGGGGCATTTCTGACATGGGGGATATATTTACTGGTGTATGCATGGTATCCGAATAATTTTTCCGCAATAGTAGCTGCGTCCTGTTTTGTTGCAGGATATGCATTTATTATGTCGAGAATCGATCATGCGCCGTCCACGGTCTTCCTGACCGCATCGGTCTTTCCGTTGATGCCGGGAGCAAGGCTGTATTATCTGATGTATGGTGTAGTCAGCAGAAATTTTTCAATGGCAGCAGAACATGCACGGGTATTGCTCGAAACGTGTCTTGGTATTGCATTTGGATTTATTATTGTAGATGTGATCTCAAGAAGTATCATGCGGGCGCAGGGAAAAGAATATCACATGGGGAAAAAGTCTACAGTTATTAAAAAAGATGAAAAATAAAGACTGTGTTACGAGCATCCGGATGATGCAGGTGAATTTTCCGGATTGACAATTTCCATCCTTATAATATAGTAAAAGACAAAGAGAAGATCTGATGACTGACGGATAATGTGGAGTACCACAGGGAAATCAGATACTTGGTAGAAGCCGACCGTCTGGGCAGCATTTATCCTAAATGGGATGAGTGTTGTCCTTTTTTTACAACACCGGATACAGAAGAACCGGTAGTGTTGTATGAAAAGGACCGGGAATTCAGAAAGACAACATACGATCAGGAGGAAATGAATGATGAAAACAGATATTGAGATCGCACAGGAATGTATGATGGACCTATCACAAAGGTGGCAGAAAAAGCAGGAATTCCAGAAGAATATCTGGAACAGTATGGAAAGTATAAAGCAAAGATTGATTATAATTTTTTAAAGAAATCAGATAAAGAAGACGGGAAGCTGATTCTTGTGACCGCAATCAATCCAACACCGGCAGGAGAGGGTAAGACAACTACCACGGTAGGTCTTGCAGATGCCCTGCAGAGAATGGGGAAAAAGCCTATGGTGGCACTTCGTGAGCCATCTCTTGGACCTGTATTCGGTATGAAGGGAGGAGGCTGCGGGCGGAGGATACGCGCAGGTTGTTCCGATGGAAGATATCAACCTTCATTTTACGGGAGATTTTCATGCGATCGGAGCTGCGAATAACTTACTGGCAGCAATGATCGATAACCATATCTATCAGGGAAATGACCTGAATATTGATCCAAGAAAAATTGTATGGAAGAGATGTGTGGATATGAATGACCGTCAGCTCCGTTTCATCACAGACGGACTTGGCGGAAGGGTAAATGGTGTGCCGAGAGAAGACGGCTATGATATCACTGTTGCTTCTGAAATCATGCAATCCTCTGCCTCTCGAAGGATATTGCAGACCTGAAAGAAAGACTCGGAAAGATTATTGTTGGTTATACTTATGGCAAGATCGCAGACCAAAAACCGGTAACAGCACATGACCTGCATGCAGAAGGTGCGATGTGCGCACTTCTGAAAGATGCTTTGAAACCGAACCTGGTACAGACACTGGAGCATACACCTGCAATCGTGCATGGCGGACCATTTGCCAATATCGCGCACGGATGCAACTCACTGACGGCGACCAGAATGGCAATGAAGCTTGCAGATTATGCGATCACAGAAGCAGGATTCGGAGAAGACTTAGGGGCAGAGAAATTCCTGGATATCAAATGCCGTATGGCAGGAATCAAACCGGATGCAGTCGTGATCGTAGCAACTGTAAGAGCTCTCAAGTATAACGGCGGTGTTGCAAAACCAGATCTGAATGAAGAAAATCTGGAAGCATTAGAAAATGGAATTCCGAACTTAATGAAACATGTAGATAATATTAAGAACGTATATGGACTTCCATGTGTTGTTGCGATCAATGCGTTCCCGACGGATACCAAAGCGGAACTGGATCTTGTAGAGGAGAAATGTAAAGAGGTCGGAGTAAACGTGGCACTTTCCGAAGTATGGGCAAAGGGCGGCGAAGGCGGTCTGAAGCTTGCAGAAGAAGTGGTACGTCTGTGTGAGGAACCAGGTGATTTCCACTATGCATATGAACTGGAAGGAACGATCGAAGATAAATTGGATCAGATCGTGCAGAAGATCTATGGCGGTAATAAAGCAGTACTTACGGCAGCAGCCAGAAGCAGGTAAAACAGCTGACGGATCTTGGATTCGGCAACGCACCGATCTGTATGGCGAAGACACAGTACAGTCTGACTGATGATCCGAAGAAACTTGGAGCACCGAAAGACTTTGACATTACAGTCCGCAACCTGAAAGTCTCTGCGGGGGCAGGATTCATTGTAGCCCTGACAGGAGACATCATGACGATGCCTGGTCTTCCGAAGGTTCCGGCAGCAGAAAGAATTGACGTGGATGATGAAGGAAGGATCACAGGATTATTCTAAGTGTAGATAAAGTTAACAGTAAAATCCGGCGGCTTTTGTGAGGCCTGCCGGATTTTTTGACATTTTTGACATAAGATTTACAGGATTTTGAAAAACAGCAGGAGAATATGTGCTAGAATTTCAAGTTAGTGTTATAATGCAAGGAGTAAAAAACGGCAAGCAGGCATGGCTGCCCGGCTGTGATTTGAAAAGGAGGAATGCTTATGCGTCAATGCCCGAATTGCAAGTCTGACAATCCAGATGATGCCCGTTTCTGCAATTATTGTGGAATGCGTCTTCCCGAATCAAAAGAGGAAACATTATATAATGATCTGGAAGGACTGGAAAAAGCCCGGAAGGTAGAATTTTCCGATCAGGAGATAGCAGAGGAATCGGAGAAAGTAATTGATGAAGCGAAGAAATTATTCGAACCAGAGTGGAGCGAAGAACCGGAAGAAAAGGATGGTCTGAAAAAGCAACTCACAATTCCGGAGAATCTGGGCCATATGATTGAAGAAGTGACGCGGGAAGAATTAGAACAGGAACTTCACAGGAAGATCAAGCTGAGAGAACAGGATCTGAAAGAGAATGAAACTCCGGAAGAAGAACCGGTTGAAGAACCGACCAGAATGATCGGAGAGGACAGCAAAGAAGAGGCAGATGAGCCGACACGTATGTTCACGGGGGATATCGGAGATTTCATCAAGAAGAAAAAGGACTATGAAGATGTTCCGGAAGAAGATGCATATGAAGAGATTCTTCAGTCCTGGGAGAGAAAGCGGAAAGAAAGAAGATAAAACGGGAAAAAGAAGGAAAAGATCCGAGCCGTGTGCCGCAATTTATCCGGGATAACGTTCCTGGTCAGATATGACAACCGGACAGAAGAAAGCAGTGAAAAGAATTGCAGCAGGGATCCTTATAGTTGCTGTATTCTGTATTATAGAAGTATATCACGGTCGCCCGGAGGCGGTGACAGAGCGCTATTGTAAGGCGTACATGCAGGAAAACTGGAAGAAGGCAGGCCGTCTGTCAGATCTTCCGAAAAACGGATATGTAACGCAGGATGAATATGTAAGCTATATGAAGAAAAATGCGGTTACAGGGATTTCCGGTTATGAAATAAAAGAGACAAAGGAAAATCGTCAGACAGAGGTAGAATCCGGCGGAAAGCAGCGTGCATTTACCGTTGCATATAAGACAGAAGATAACAAAGAAAAGACGAAAGATGCTTATTGTTCAAAAAACAGAAAAAACGAAACCTTCTTTTTTTACTGATTGGAAGTATCATCAGACGAGATAGTAGCAAATGACTTTAATCTCTATCTTCCGGCAGGTTCAAAAGCCTGGATCGATGATATAAAACTGACGGAGGATTCTAAGCTGAAAGATGACTCTGACAATCTGGAACAATACAAAGTGTCATTGATTGAAGGGGAACATAAGATCAAGGTAAAAGTTCCGTGCTTCCGGATGTACCGGTCCGGGTTCCGGGCGTCAGATAAAGGAAATGCGACGATTTCCAAGATGAAGATGTCGGAAAATGGGAAAAAGAAATTTAACAGAAAGATGCAGGATCTCCTGAACGCATATGTGAAAGCTGCGAAGGCAGGCAAATCCTTCTCAGAAGTAGCAGGATTGTTTGAGAAGGATTCTTCCTGCAAAAAAGAGAACAAAGAATTCTATAATGATCTGAAGAAGCAGCTCGGTTCCGGAGACGGTTATATAACGAAAGAAGTAAAACTTGATAATTATGAAGGAAAATATGTGATCAGCGGTGTAACAGGAGTGGTCAGGGGAACGTTGTCCTATGATTATAAAGTTACTTTTAAAGAAGAAAATAAAAATGAGAGCCGGTCTGTGTCAGAAACAGGTGATGGCGTAGAAGATGCAGACGGAAGTTCGCAGATGAGCGCCGAATTTGTGTATCAGAATGGAAGTTATCAGCTGCGTTCCGTTAATCCCGGAAATATCTGGTATAAGCAGCTGCAGTAGATTTATTCCCAAAAAGTTCTTTCAAAAAAATGCAAATAATATAGGAAAAAGCTTGCTTTTTAAGCCTGGATATGATACGATATTCGGGCGAATGGAAGTAGGCTTTTTTTTATGCCTAAAATCGGGCAGCATCGCAAGCTGCCACGAAACACGTTAACTAAGAATATAAAGCGAGGTGGAAGTTGTGCGTACAAGAATCACATTGGAGTGTACAGAATGCAAGCAGCGTAACTACAACATGACAAAGGATAAGAAATCTCATCCGGAACGTATGGAAACCAAGAAGTACTGCAGATTCTGTAAGAAACACACATTGCACAAAGAGACAAAATAATCGCCGCAAGAAGGAGTGAATGTCGATGAGTGGTAAGAAAACTCAGAAAGAAAGCTGGTTCAAAGGTCTGAACAGAGAGTTCAAGAAGATCGTATGGCCAGACAAGATGACAGTTGCAAAAGAGACGGCAGCGGTTGTTTCTGTATCCGTGGTCCTGGGAGCGATTATCGCACTTGTAGATTTTTTCGCCCAGTACGGAGTAGATTTATTAATTAAATAACTCAAAACGGACAAGAAAGGTGAGATTATGTCAGAGGCAAAATGGTACGTAGTTCATACCTATTCAGGGTACGAGAACAAAGTAAAAGCCAACATTGATAAGACAATCGAGAACAGACATCTTGAGGATCAGATCCTTGAAGTAAGAGTACCGCTGGAAGACGTTGTTGAGATGAAGAACGGTGTCCAGAAAGTATCTCAGAAAAAGATGTTTCCAGGCTATGTGTTGATACACATGATTATGAACGATGATACATGGTACGTTGTTCGTAATACAAGAGGTGTGACAGGATTTGTCGGACCTGGATCTAAGCCGGTGCCGCTTACAGATGCGGAGATGGCTCCTCTGGGAATCCAGAGAGAGGAAGTAGTCATGGACTACGAGGAGGGCGACACAGTCCAGGTAATCGCTGGAGCATGCAGATACGTTGGTGTAATCCAGTCTATCAACATGCAGAAGCAGAGCCTTACTATTAATGTTGAGCTCTTCGGCCGCGAGACCCCGGTTGAAATTGGTTTCGCAGAAGTTAAGAAAATGTAACAGTAAGTGGGAGGGGCGTTGTATGTTCCCCGCCATCACCACAAGGAGGTAATTGAAATGGCAAAAAAAGTAGAAGGTTATATTAAATTACAGATCCCAGCCGGCAAAGCTACTCCGGCACCACCGGTTGGACCTGCTCTTGGTCAGCACGGTGTAAACATCGTTGAATTTACAAAACAGTTCAACGCTAAGACTGCAGATCAGGGAGATATGATCATCCCTGTAGTTATCACAGTTTACAATGACAGAAGTTTCAGCTTCATCACAAAGACACCACCGGCAGCAGTTCTGATCAAAAAGGCCTGCAACATCAAATCTGGTTCAGGTGTACCTAACAAAACAAAAGTTGCTACAATCACAAAAGCTCAGGTTGAGGAAATCGCTAAGACAAAGATGCCAGACCTGAACGCTGCTACAATCGAGAGCGCTATGAGCATGGTAGAAGGTACATGCCGTTCTATGGGTGTAACTGTAACAGAATAATTGATGAAGATTAATGTGGGAGGGTTATCCCGACAATACCACTAGGAGGTTTATAGAATGAAAAGAGGAAAGAAATACGTTGAAGCTGCGAAAACAATCGACAGAGGAACACTCTACGATGTAGCAGACGCAGTATCATTAGTTAAAAAGACTGCAACAGCAAAATTCGATGAGACAATTGAAGCTCATATCAGAACTGGATGTGACGGACGTCACGCTGACCAGCAGATTCGTGGAGCAGTTGTTCTGCCACACGGAACTGGTAAAAAGGTTCGTATTCTTGTATTTGCGAAAGATGCCAAAGCTGAAGAAGCTAAAGCAGCCGGAGCAGATTTCGTAGGTGGAGAAGAACTTATTCCTAAGATCCAGAATGAAAACTGGTTTGAATTCGATGTAGTAGTAGCTACACCAGACATGATGGGTGTTGTTGGACGTCTCGGACGTGTACTTGGACCTAAGGGATTAATGCCGAATCCGAAGGCTGGTACAGTAACAATGGACGTTACAAAAGCTATCCAGGAAATCAAAGCTGGTAAGATCGAGTACAGACTTGATAAGACAAACATTATCCATGTGCCAGTAGGTAAAGCAAGCTTTACTGAAGAACAGCTTACAGACAACTTCCAGACGCTTATTGATGCGATTAACAAAGTAAGACCTGCAGCAGTTAAGGGACAGTACCTTAAGAGCGTAACACTTACTTCAACAATGGGACCTGGTGTAAAAATCAACCCAATGAAGCTTGTTTAATCCGCAAGATAATAATGAATAAAAACTCCGTATACAGATGTGATGCTGTATACGGAGTTTTTTTATACCAAAGTTTTTTGTAAAAGAAAATGAAAAATCTCTTGACAATAACACACGCATATGATAATATACTACAGGACTGCCGAAGACAGTAGGTGCTTGAAAGAGCGTAAGAACACATTTTATGCGGACGCCTACCGAGGAAAGATCGATACTAAAGTATGACTTATCAACCTCTATGTCTTTGGATATAGAGGTTTTTACATTTATATCTGTCGGCGGTGTAAACTTACAAATCTACAAGGAGGTGCACCATTCGTGGCAAAAGTTGAATTAAAACAACCAGTTGTACAGGCTATTGCAGAGGACGTGAAAGACGCAACAAGCGTTGTCCTTGTTGACTACCGTGGACTGACTGTTGCAGAAGATACAGAGATGCGTAAACAGTTAAGAGAAGCAGGCGTTGTCTACAAAGTTTGTAAGAACACAATGATGAAGAGAGCTTTTGAAGGAACTGATTTCGCAGCATTAGATGAGCACTTAGAAGGACCAAGTGCTATCGCTATTTCTAAAGATGATGCAACAGCTCCGGCAAGAATCCTTTGCAAATTTGCAAAGAATGCAAAAGCCCTTGAATTAAAAGCAGGTGTGGTTGAAGGAACATTATATGATGCAGACGCATTAAATGAACTTGCTAAGATTCCTTCAAGAGAAGAGCTTCTTTCCAAATTACTTGGAAGCTTACAGTCACCTATCACAAACCTGGCCCGCGTTCTCAATCAGATCGCAGAAAAAGGTGGAGCAGATGCTTGTGAAGCAGCTCCGGCAGCAGAAGAAGCTGCAGAGGCACCAGCAGCTGAATAGGCTGATGGCAGCGTAATAATTTATTTCAAAAAAAGAAAATAAGAAAAATGGAGGAAAATAAAATGGCAAAGTTAACAACAGAAGAATTTATTGAAGCTATCAAAGAGTTATCTGTATTAGAGTTAAATGATCTTGTAAAAGCTTGTGAAGAAGAATTTGGTGTATCCGCAGCAGCAGGTGTTGTAGTTGCAGCAGCTGGAGCAGAAGGTGGAGCAGCAGCAGAAGAGAAAGATGAGTTCGATGTAGAATTAGTTTCCGCAGGAGCAGCTAAGGTTAAAGTTATCAAAGTTGTTCGTGAAGTAACAGGACTTGGACTGAAAGAAGCTAAAGCATTAGTTGACGAAGCTCCAAAGGTAATCAAAGAAGGCGCTTCTAAAGCTGAGGCTGAAGAAATCAAGACTAAACTTGAAGCAGAAGGTGCTGAAGTTAACCTTAAATAATTCGAGTTTGATTGAATTATCAGGCATTCCGGTGACGGGATGCCCTTTCGTATTATAAGGGATGCTGAATATAAGAAAGAACTGAAAAAATAGTGCGGATTTGCTTGACATACTTGACAGGCCTGTGCTATAGTAAAAATGCGCTATTGTGGATAGTTATGCCATGATTTCG
>ENA-OQDF01000327-OQDF01000327.1-human-gut-metagenome-genome-assembly--contig:-NODE-327-length-19461-cov-1.416986_pt1 | contig 19461 bp, 30 predicted proteins | sample MGYA00242769_ERZ504597 | MGnify/ENA primary metagenome ERZ504597 (study PRJEB26092, sample SAMD00036305) | human gut metagenome | host: Homo sapiens | study: EMG produced TPA metagenomics assembly of...
ATTTTCTTTATCCAAAGGAACATTTTTAACGATTGTAGGAGAATCAGGTTCGGGGAAAAGTACAATTGCTTCACTGCTAATGAATTTATATCCAATTCAAAAAGGTAAAATTCTTTATAATCAAGAAACAATACCAGAAACAATGACACTTTATCAAAAATAACGTTGATCAAAGATGAAACATATATTTTAAAAGGGACAGTCTTTAATCATCTTGCAATGTCAGGATGTATTGATGAAGAAAAAATGATGGCTGTTTTAAAAGAAGTAAAACTATTTGAGGTCTTTGAAAATCAAGGAGGATTAAAGTTTCAACTCAATGAAGGAGCTAAAAATATATCAGGTGGACAAAGACAAAGATTAGCTCTTGCAAGAGCGTTATTGCGTGAAAGTGATGTTTATATTTTTGATGAAGCAACGAATAATGTTGATCGTGAAAGTGAAGAGATTATTTTAAAAATTATGAAACGTTTAGCTAAAGATAAAATTGTTATTTTTATTACACATCGCATGGCTCATTGTAAAGAAAGTCAACTTACTTTTGTGATGAAAGAGGGAAGATTGATTCAACAAGGAAGTTATGATGAATTATTCAATCAAGCTAATTTATTTAGAGAGCTTGTGGAAAATCAAAAGAATTTAGAAAGGATTATTGAAAATGAAAGATAAGATAAAATTAATTATTTCTTTATTAAAATTAGTACGTCCTTTTTTAATGATTATGTTATTGGCAATTATTTTAGGTGTGTTAGGGCATTTAACAGCAACCTTTATTACCGTTTTTATCATTCTTGCTTTTTGTAAAGTAATTTCCTTTTCACTTGCTGTTAAATTAATTATTCTTTGTGCATTTTCAAGAGGAATCTTACGATACATAGAACAAGCATGTAATCATTATATTGCCTTTAAAGTATTGGCTCATATTCGTCATTTAGTCTTTGAAAAATTAAGAGAATTGGCACCAGCTAAATTAGAAAATGAAGATAAAGGAAATATTATTGCAATGTTGACAAGTGATGTTGAACTCTTAGAAGTTTTCTTTGCTCATACTATTTCGCCGGTGATGATTGCCTTTATTTATAGTATAATTATGATTTGTTTTATAGGTTCTTATCATTTTGTTTTTGGAATACTTGCTTTTGTTTGTTATGGTATCATGGGTATATTGATTCCATATATTACTTATAAAGTGAGCCAAAAAGAGGGAAGTAATTATCGTTTTTTACTTGCTAATTTTAATACTTTTGTTTTAGAGACAGTTTTAGGTAAAAGAGAAATTTTACAATTTAGTCAACAAGAAAAACGCTTTGAACAGATGATGGATCATCAAAATAATTTAACCCAAACACATCAAAAATTAATCAAGCATCAAAGTTTTCAACAAATACTTTCAGATGGGCTGATTATTTTATCGATTGTTATTTCTATTTTATTGATCAAGAATCATGTTTCTAAGGAATTGTTGATTCCAATGATGGCACTTTCTTCATCCTTTGGCCCAACGATTGCTCTAGCAAATCTAGCAACAATCTCAATCAAGTATTCCCTTGTGCAAGACGTATTTTAAATCTATTAGATGAAGAACCATTACTTAAAGAAATTACAAATAAAAATACAATTTTAAATTTACCAATTGAAATAAAAAATCTTTCATTTCATTATCCAAATACGTCTACTGAAATTTTACATCAAATCAATTATACATTTGAATTTGGTAAAACCTATGGTCTTCTTGGTAAAAGTGGATGTGGTAAATCAACATTATTGAAATTATTGATGCGTATTTATCAAGGTGAAGGTGAGATTTTATTTGATCATGAATCCATTGAAAATATCAATAGCCACACTTTAAAAGAAAATATCAGCTATGTTGATCAAGAAACATTTTTATTTAAAGATACGTTATATCATAATATTACTTTATTAAATCCTGCTTATAGTCAAGAAGATGTAATAGAAGCTTGTAAACAAGCACAAATTCATGATTTTATTATGTCTTTACCACAAGGATATCAAACGATTTATGATGAAAATATTTCGGGTGGTCAAAAACAAAGAATTGGTCTTGCACGTGCTTTCTTAAGAAAAACACCGATTCTTTTATTAGATGAACCAACAAGTCGTATTGATAGTTTAAATGAAGCAGCCCTGTTAGAAAGTTTAAAACGAATTAAAGATGAAAAATTGATTATTATTGTTAGTCATCGAAAGTCATCTCTTGCTTTATGTGATGAAATTATTGAAATAGAACAAGGTATAATAAAAACTTAAAGATGAGATAAAAAATTATTTATTTTTTAAGAAAATGTCGTATAATGACAAATGATAGGAGGATTTTAAGATGAAAGAATTTTTCAAAAGTAAAGAATTATGGACATTTGTAGGAGGAGCAGTTACTGCTGTTGTCACTTCAAAGTTCGCTAAAAGCAATAAAGCAAGAGAATTAGCTGTTAAAGGATTAGCTAGTGGAATGCAAGTAAAAGATAACGTAGAAGCAACTGTTACTTCTATTAAAGAAGATGCTCAAGATGTCTATGCTGAAGCTGTAGAAAAAAGTAAGGCACAATAATGGTGAGTAATTTTAAAATAGTTCATGAAATTGATGGAAGATTACGTGTTCGTTTTGGACAATATGCTTTTACAAGTGGACAAGCAACTATTTTAAAAAGCGATTTTTTAAATCTTGAGTATGTAAGATATGTAGAAGCTCATTATAAAAATGGAAGTCTTTTATTGGTTTTTGATGAAAATTATAAAAATGAAGTATTTGATTATTTAAATAATTATGATTTAAGTGCTTTACAAAACAGAGAAATCCCTGAGAATTGTTCTCAAAATTTACAAGTACTTGATCAAAGTTTTAAGCATGAATTAATTAAAATTTTTGCTAAGAGATATGCTGTTAAGCTCTTTTTACCAAATGTTGTTGGTAAAGGAATTGCTATTTATAAAGCATTAGCTTATTTTAAAGCAGGACTTTCTTCACTTGGAAATAGACGTATTGATGTACCTGTTTTAGATGCAACAAGTATTGGTGTTTCTTTATTACGCAAAGAGTTCAATACAGCAAGCAATATTATGTTGATGCTTAAAATATCTGAATTATTAGAAGACTATACACGTCAAAAGTTACTTTACAATTAGGTGATAGTTTGATGAGTAAGTTTGATAAAGTTTGGATTTATGAAGATGGGCAAGAACAAGAAATTGCGATGTCTGATTTAAAACAAGGGCAAGTTGTTATTGTTCAAACAGGAAGTATGGTTCCTATTGATGGAGAAATCGTTGATGGTGAAGCGATGGTCAATGAATCAAGCTTTACAGGTGAACCGTTAAGCAAACGTGTGACATTAAATGATACGGTTTATGCAGGAACATTGATTGAAGAAGGAAAGATTTTTGTTAAGGTCAGAAACTTACAAGATGATAGCCGTATTGCTAAAATTATTGATATGATTGATACCAATGAATCATTAAAAGCATCTATTCAATCAAAAGCAGAACATATGGCTGATGCCATTGTTCCCTATAGTTTCTTAGGATTCTTTGGTGTTTGGGCATTGACAAGAAATCTCACAAGAGCTACTGCTCTTTTATTGGTGGATTATTCTTGTGCGATTCGTTTATCAACATCAATTTCAGTGATTTCAGCAATGCAAGAAGCTTCAATGCATAATGTTTTAGTTAAAGGTGGAAAACATTTAGAAAGCATGAAGGATGCAAATGTGATTGTTTTTGATAAAACAGGAACTTTAACACATGCCAAACCTGTTGTACTAGATGTCGTTCCTTTACAAGATTATACAAGAGAAGAAGTTTTAAAAAATTGCGGCTTGTCTAGAAGAACATTTCCCACATAGTGTGCTAATGCCATCGTTCATCAAGCAGAAGTTGAAAACTTAAAACATCGTGAAGAACATGCGGAAGTAAAATATGTGATTGCTCATGGTATTTCGACAAGCTTAAATGGTGAAGATGTTATTATTGGAAGCAGTCATTTTGTCTTTGAAGATGAAGGTGTAGAAATGACACAAGAAATTAAAGATTTGATTTCTTCACTTGAAAGTAAAGGCTCAAGTTCCCTTATTTATCTAGCCATTGCTAAAAAGCTTGCAGGTATTATTAGTATTTATGATCCTTTAAAACCAGAAGCTAAAGAAGTTGTTCAAGAACTTCGTGATATTGGTTTCGATAAAGTCATTATGCTTACAGGGGATAGTCCTAACTGTGCAAAAGCAATTGCGAAACAATTAAATTTAGATGATTTTAGAGCAGGAGTTTTACCAGAAGATAAAGCAAGTTATATTGAAAGTTTAAAAAAAGAAGGAAATACCGTTGTGATGGTAGGAGATGGTATTAATGATACACCAGCCTTATCCATGGCAGATGTTTCGATTTCACTTCAAGATAGCTCAGATATTGCGCGTGAACTTGCAGATATTACACTTGTATCAAATTCGTTAAATGATATTGTTGCTTTAAGAATGATTTCAGAAGGCTTATTTAAACGTATTCATAGTCAATATCGTTTGATTGTTGGTTTAAATACATCCTTTATTGTTTTAGGAGCATTAGGTTTACTTACACCACAAATGCTCGCCAATGCTTCATAATGGAAGTACATTCTTAATTGCTTCAGGTTCAACACGTTCATTATTACATTAGAAACAGATATTTTCTGTTTCTTTTTCTTTTTATGAAAGTATGTTGAAGTTGTAAAAGCGCTTTATTATACTAATAGAAAAGGAGATAGATTATGGCAATTAAAGTAATAATTATGGATATTGATGGGACTTTAGTCAATGATGAAAAAGTCATTACTCCTCTTACTAAAGAAACCCTTTTAAAAGCACAAGATAAAGGGGTACGTTTGGTTTTAGCTTCAGGAAGACCAACAAGTGGATTATTAAAACTTGCTGAAGAATTAGATATGGAAAATCATCATGGTTTATTTGTATGTTTCAATGGTTCAAAAGTAGTTGATTGTCAAAGTCATGAAACACTTTATAACCATGCAATTTCTGTAGAAGATAGTAAAGCAATCTTAGAACATCTAAAGAATTTTAAAGCAAGACCAATGTTTGATAAAGATGAATATATGTATGTCAATGATGTTTTTGATAATACAATTACTTATAAAGGAAAACCATTTAATGTTATGCAATATGAATCAAGAGGAAATAACTACATCTTATGTGAAAAAAGAGACTTAGCAGCCTTTGTTGATTTTGAAATCAATAATTCTTACATTTGGTGATCCAGACTATTTACAAGCACATTATAAGGAAATGATGGAACCATTTAAAGATCGTCTAAATTGTATGTTTACATCTGATTTCTATTTTGAATTTACTGCAAAAGGTGTTGATAAAGCCAAAGCTTTAGATAGTGTTTTAATTCCTATGGGTTATAAAAAAGAAGAAATGATGGCTTTTGGGGATGCTCAAAATGATAAATCAATGGTGGAATATGTTGGCTTAGGTGTGGCTATGGGAAATGCTTCAGATGAATTAAAAGCAGTAGCTAATGAAATTACAGATACAAATAATAATGATGGATATTGCTAAAGCTATTATGAAACATATTGAGTTATAAAAACGGAGAAATCCGTTTTTCTTTGAGATACTTGAAAAAAGAGAAAAGTGATAGTATTCTATATGTGGTTAGGTAAGGCTAACTATGGGAGGGAATATTATGTTTTTATCAATCAAGGATCTTAAAAAAAGCTTTGGTGAAGATGAATATAAGACAGAAGTTTTAAAAGGTATTGATTTTGAAATAGAAAAAGGTGAAATTTGTGTTTTACTTGGGCCTTCAGGTTCTGGTAAATCAACACTTCTAAATATTATTGGAGGAATTGATCAACCAGATAGTGGGACAATTACGATTCAAGGAAAAACAATTTCAACATTAAAAGAAAAAGATCTAACAAATTATCGTCGTAATCATTTGGGATATGTTTTTCAAATGTATAATTTGATTTCACATTTAAATGTTGAACAAAATATTGATGTAGGAAAATATTTAAGTAAAAATCCATTAAATAAAGAAGAACTCTTACAAACACTTGGGTTAAAAGAACATCGTTATAAACAACCAAATCAATTATCTGGTGGTCAACAACAAAGAACATCAATAGGACGTGCAATCATCAAAAATCCAGATTTATTACTTTGTGATGAACCAACAGGAGCTTTAGATTATCATACATCAAAAGATATTTTACAATTGATTGAAGATGTTAATAAAAAATATGGTAATACAATTATTATTGTAACGCATAATGATGCGATTAAAGACATGGCTGATCGTGTGATTTATTTGCATGATGGACGTATTCGTGAAAATATTAAAAATACGCATAAAATTCCAGCAAAGGATTTGAATTGGTAAAATGAAGAATCCATTATTTAAAAGATTACCATATATTTTAAAAAGATGAAATTGCAAAATATTTAATTATATTTTTGTTTATGGCAGGATCTATTGGTCTTATTTCAGGATTTTTAGTAGCTGATGGCTCAATGATCAAAGCTTATAATGACAGTTTTGATAAATACAATATTGAAGATGGACATTTTTCGTTTAAATGATTCTCTTTCAAAAGAAAATAAAAAGGCTTTAGAAAAAGAAGGTGTCACAATTTATAATCTTAATTACGTTGAAGAAAAAGTAGAATCTTCAAGTACAATTCGTCTCTTTAAACCAAGAAACAAAGTCAATCAAGTCTGTATTATGGATGGAAAACTTCCTCAAAGTAAAAATGAAATAGCGATTGATCGTATGTATGCCGATAATAATAATTATCAAGTAGGTCAAACGATCAAAGTTGGTAAAAAGAAATTAAAAATTACTGGACTTGTGGCTTTATCAGATTATAGTGCTCTCTTTTCAAAAAACAGTGATTTAATGTTTGATGCTATTAAATTTGGTGTAGGTATTGTTTCTGATGAAGGGTTTGAAAGCTTTAAAGATGCTAAAATCTACTATAACTATGCGTGGACATATAATGAAAAGGTTGATAATGAAGTTAATGCCAGCAATGATTTTTAAACGTACTTGTTAAAAACGTTTCAGGAATTGATGATTATATTCCTCAATACGCCAACCAAGCCATCCATTTTACAGGTGATGATATGGGTGGAGATGAAGCAATGATGACAGTTTTACTTTATATCATTATTGGAATCCTTGCTTTGTCTTTGCAATCACTACTAAAATACCATTGAAAGCGAAGCACCAATGATTGGAACTCTTCGCGCTATGGGATATACAAAAAAGAAATGTTAGTTCAATACATGACATTACCTATTCTTGTTTCTTTAGTGGCTTGTATTGTCGGAAATATTTTAGGTTATACATATTTTAAAGATGTCATGGCCGGTATGTATTATGGAAGTTATAGTTTACCAACTTATGTTACTATTTGGTCTGGAGATGCGTTTATTAAGACAACGATCATTCCATTTATTATGATGGTTTTAATTAACTATGGTATTTTAATGAAATCTTTAAAATTATCACCTCTTAAATTTATGAAAAGAGATATTAAAAAAGCTAAAAAGAATAAGAAAACACTCGTCTTACATCGTTTAGGTTTCTTTTCTCAATTTAGATTAAGTGTTATTTTAAATAACTTATCAGGGTATGTTACATTATTTGTCGGTGTTTTATTTGCAATTATCTTATTAATGTTTGGAATGGATATGCATCCTGTTCTCGATCATTATCAAGATGTTGTTGTTAATAATATGACTGCTAAATATCAATATATTTTAAATACTCCAGAATCAATTGATACCACAGCCATTGAACAAGCTTTCCAAACGATTCCTCAAGATTTAGGGATAGTTTCTTAAGTTTGATTGATGATCAATATGATGAAATGTATGATAACTATAAAACTAAAACCACAGGGGCAGAAGCTTTTTCTCTTTACTCATTAAAAACACTTCCAGAAAGTACAATAGAAGAAGATATTAGCCTTTATGGTTTACAAAATAATAGTCAATATATTCATATAAAATCATTACCCAAAAAAGGTGTTTATATTTCAAAAGATGTTGCTGATAAATATAATTTAAAAAAAGGCGATCGTATTTCTTTAAAAGAAAGCTATAAAGATTTACGTTATACTTTTGAAATTAAAGGCATTTATGATGCACCTGGTAGTATGGCACTTTATATGTCTAAATCTTATTTTAATGAAGTTTTCAACTGTCAAGATGGATACTTCAATGGTTATTTTTCAAATAGAAAAATAACAGATTTAAAAGATGACTATATCGCTTCAACCATTACTCAAGATGATTTAACAAAAGTATCAAGACAATTAAATGTTTCAATGGGAGAAATGTTCTATTTAGTTGAAGGATTTGCAATTGTGATGTTTATTATGCTTATTTATCTTCTTACAAAGATGATTATTGAAAATAATAAAGTATCGATTTCCATGGTTAAAATTCTTGGTTATACATCAAAAGAAATACAAAAAATGTATGTTCATGCCACAACGATTGTTATTATGATTTCAACGTTACTTTCTTTTGGAATAACAACATGGATCTTATCTTATGCTTTCAAAATTGTTTTTGAAGAATATGCAGGATGGCTTCCTTTCTATGTAGAAGGTAGTGTTTATATCAAGATGTTTATTATGACAGTTATTTCTTATTTGTTTGTCATGATGATTCAAATGAGAAAAATCAAGAAAATCCCAATGGATGAAGCGTTGAAGAATGTTGAATAAAAAATAAGGCTCTAAAAGGAGCCTTATTCATTTTCTATGCGACTATCTTCAGTGATTTCTTCTACCCAATATCCATGAATACTGTCTCTTGCATCTTGGTAGAGTTTGTTGAAATGATAAATTTCTAAACACCAAATACCAATAGATATAAATATAATAATGGTTACTAATGTTTTAAAAATATATTTTTTATTAAGTTTGCTTTATTATGTCATCGTTTTCTAAACTTTCAATATATGATCCAGCAACTTCATTAGGACTCCCAAATTCATCTATGATATTTTGATAAGTACAATTAGGATGAGTATTTGAAAATTCAATAATTTTTTGTGTTAGTAACTTTAGAAATTCTTTTTTATCTTTAGAATAAAAAGGAATAATTTTTTAACATATTTTATATATTTTTTGATTTCTTTATTCATTTTTTACTCCTAATTTAAATACTTATTTTTCTTGTTTTTCTTTTGCTATTTTTTCTTTATATTCTTCAGCTGTATATGTTTTCATCTTTGTATGTTTTGCTTCATCAATCAATTGATTGATTCGATATCTTTCAAATCCCCAAACACTTATGCATAAAATAATTATGACAGAAATAAAAATATTTATAATTTTCTTTTTATTAAGTTTCTTTATAATTTCGTCACTATTTAAAGTTTCAATATAAGAACCAGCAACTTCATTAGGACTACCAAATTCATCTACGATATCTTGATAACTACAGGAGTCATGTTCATTAGAAAATTCAATGATTTTTTGTGTTAATAACTGTATAAATTCTTTTTTATCTTTTGAATAGATTGGAATAATTTTTTTTAACATATTTTATATATTTTTTTATATCGTTACTCATCTTTTTGCCTTCACCATATGCAATGATTTCAAATACACCTTGCATATTCTTTCTAAATTCAATAATTGTTTGTTCTAAATATTCTTTTCCAATTGGTTCAATATGATAATAAACTCTGATTTTTTATTAAACGATTTCATCTCGACTTGAAATATATTCTTTTTTAATAAATTATGTACAACAGGATAAAGAGTACCTTCTTTAATGTCTAATGAGCCATTGGAAATTTCTTTAATTAATTTTACTAATTCATATCCGTAACAATCCTTACTTCAACAAACTTAAAACAAGCATATCAATATTAAAAGAAACTGTTAGATTTTGCCATCTTTTATCACCCAAATTGATTATAACATATGAATTATTATAAACAAGATACTATTATAATAAAAGTATAATTGACATAATGGTAGAAAGACGTATAATGAAAGTAAGGAAAGCGCTTCCTTGATTCATAATATTATGGATGGAGGAAAAGAAAATGAAGAAACAATATGATGTTTGTCTTATTTATTTAAGCTATGTTTTGAAATAATAGGTTATTAGCTATTCAAATACTTTGATAATTACATTTCTACCCATTGGATTACAATAGGAACGGATGGAAATCCCATTTATGGGGAAGTAGGCTTGCTTTATAATTTATCAGTTGTCATACATTATTTGTTTTATTTTATAATATTTGTTTATTTTTTATGATGATTAAAAAGGTTGTTTCTAAAGAATGTATTGATCTTAAAAGAAATACTTTTCTTTTATTTGGATTACTTGTAATTGATTTGGTTATGTATCATTTTTCAATTATGACAATGTTTCATTATTCAAGTGCCATAACTTTTATGTGCGTTGGTTTGATCATTAATATGGTTTTATATTTAAAATATCGTACGTATTTAATTAATAATTAAATGTTTGAGTGGTTTTAACAAGGAAGGGTGAAATAAAATGAAAGCAAAAATGGTTTTATTTCTGTTTGTTATGGGAGTAATATTAGGTGGATGTAGTGTAAAATCTAATAAAGATATTTTATTAGATGATACTAAAACAATCATAAAATATAGCCCTTATCAAAAAATGTTTATGGATTTGAATAGCAATTTTACAGAAGAAGATGTTAAAAAATATATAGGAGATCATCGATTGATAGGAGGCAGAAGTAGTTTAGGTGATTATTTTGAATATCACATATTTTTATCAAAAGATGACAATAAAAAGCTTGTCAAGAATTTGTAGCAGTACGTTTTTTAAAAGATGGGCAATTAGAGGGTTTTCGATATGTATCTCCAGAATTTGAAGGCTATGTATTTTATTATGCAAAAGGAGTGTTTTTAGAGTTTAATGATCAAAATGCAAAAGATTATTCAGGATATTATTATCGAAGTTTACCAAAAAAGGAAATAAAAAAGGTTTAGAAATAGAATATAAAGATAATACAAAGAAAAGCACGCCCTATTATCCTATTTCAAACGCCAAAGAAGCAATAAACTTTTTGATAGAAAAATAATATTTTAATAACCATTGTATTGTTGAAAAGTAAGTAAATATATAATAAAACCTTTTAAAAATTATAATAAGGAGAAAAATATGAAAAGAAATATTGGAAAATATGCTTTATGGGTTACTTTATTTTTAATAGCAGTAGTTGTATTTTGTCTTGCGATGATTTGGCTTTCACTTGCCTGCATGTAAAGGAAAGGATGAAATTTTATGTTTTATTGGATAGCGATAGAAATTATTTTTCTTATACGTATTGTAGGACAAATTATACAATTACTAAATAAGGAAAATAACTATGGATTGATCATTATTAGAATTTCTAATGTTTTAGGAATACTGTTGATTGCATTAGCTTTTATACAAAATCCAATTCATGAAATGAATAGAGTAAAAGATAAATATTGGAATTATTATCCAATATATCTTGTAACAGCATTTATTGATCTTATTTTAGAAGTTTTACTTCGACATGGATTATATAAAAAGGAAGAAAAGTTATGAAAAAATTGATTATAAAAATGTGTGCATTCATGATTTTGATAACACTTTTTACAGGATGTCATCAACAAAATAAATTATATTCATTTGAAACAAAGAAAATAGATGATCAAGTTATTTTGATTTTGAAAAATACATCAAATAAGCCAATTGATCTATCATTAAAAGATCAAAAAATAAAATGTTTACCTGCAAGTAAACAAAGTGTTTTCATTTTTAAGAAAAATGAATTTAAAGATACTTATTATGACGAAATAGAAGCAAAAGAAAGTACCCAATATCAAGAGTATAATAATTTTGATGTTGATCGAATAACTGATATTTCTTTACAACAATTAAATGAATGCATTAAGAAAACAAAAAATGATAAAAAGAAATGTTATGGGGAAGTTATTGTTTTCCTTTATCAAAATAAAGACCTTGTAGATATCCAAAAACATGATTTTATTTTAAAAGGAAAAGAAAAGTAATCGCTTTTGAAGTTCAAATGGATGGGACGATACAAAGGTTATAGAAAATATATATGTAAAAAAATAGGTTCGTACATAGAGGATTTTATGGAAATATGTAATGGTGTTGATTATCTAGATCAAGTAAAAGAATTAATTATAGAATATACAAAACGTTTGGGACGTGATTTATCTTTTCAAAATATTGATGAGGAATTATAAAATCCAGCAAAAAAATATACAGCTCCTGAAGGAGAACTTTTAGTGGCTGTAGAAAAGAAAAAGGTGATAGGAATGGTTGTCTATCATCGCCATTCAAAGAGTCGCTGTGAAATGAAGCTTTTGTATGTAAAACCAAAATATAGAGAAAATAAATTAGGTAAAAAGCTTGTTTTAGAAATTTTAGGGCATGCTAAAAAAGCAGGGTATAAAGAAATGGTGTTGGATACGCTTATTCCTTTACAAGTAGCTATTCATCTTTATAAAAAAGTAGGTTTTGTTGAATGTGAGGCGTATTATCATAATCCAATGGACGATGTTTTGTATTTTAAAAAGATACTTTAAGTTATTGGGCAACCAATAACTTTTTTCTCACAATTACTTTTTCCCAAAACTACGACATGTCATTTGGGAGAAAAGTAAAAAATGGGCAATTATTGAGTGATAAAAAAGAGAGGCAAAACCTCTCATAATTATTTTATGTTCTTTTTCCAATAGTGCTGTAATTTGTTCGAGCTCTTCATAATTGATTCTTAAAATATGATCTTTAATTTGTTTGATGAAATCGTCTCTAGAATGAGGGCTGCTAAAATAGAAGGGTCTACCCTGAATGTGATCACTATCTAAAATTTCTATCAACATTTTAGAATATTCTACTTTGTAGACTTTTTTAGGATAATTATTTTGATCACAATGATTCATATCTTTAAAATATAATGTATTTTCCATATTTGTCACCTCTTTTGATTTATATTAACAAAGATGGCATGTATTTGATGAACTAAACAGGTGTTTAAAAGGCAAATATTTGGTGTTAAATAGAAACGAATAATAATAAAAGTTTATTGATGATAAAAATAGAATATTATATTTTGGGATAAATGTATGCTTTAGACAATTTACGGATAAATGTCTAAAAAAGAGTACAATGAAATAAAATATATAGCATTTATCGACATAATACGATATAATAGTGTATCGTGAAGTACAATATTTGTATTTTATTTAAGAATAAACGACCTAAGTTATTCAAAAAATATGGAGGTAAAATCATGGAAGATTCAAAAAAATCAAGTGGTATGGTTTAGCTTTCATGGCGTTTTCTACTGTTTGGGGATTTGGAAACGTTTTAAATGGCTTTATCTACTTCAATGGTATCCAAGTAGTTTTTAGTTGGGTATTAATGTTCGCACTTTATTTTGTTCCTTACGCTTTAATGGTAGGAGACTAGGGTCTGCGTTTAAAAATTCTGGTGGAGGAGTAAGTTCTTGGGTACATGAAACATTTGGTCCTAAACTTGCATACTATGCTGGATGGACATATTGGGCATGTCACGTTACTTATATTGCAAGTAAAGGTAGTGGTGGTTTAAAAGCATTAAGCTGGGCAATTTTTAGAAATGCTGAATTTTATGACTCACTTCCAACATTGTATGTGCAACTTGCTACACTTGCAGTATTCTTATTTTTCTGTTGGTTTGCTAGTAGAGGGTTAAACCCACTTAAACAATTAACAACAGTTGCAGGAACAAGTATGTTCGTTATGTCAATCTTATATATCTTAATGATGTTTGCTGCACCAGCAATTAATCCAAATGGGGGATATTTATCATTAGACTTTAGTTTTGACAAAATTGTTCCACAATTTAATGTTAATTATTTTACGTCACTTTCTATTTTAGTATTTGCAGTTGGTGGGTGTGAAAAAATTTCACCTTATGTAAATAAAGTAGAAAATCCTTCAAAAGGATTCCCAAAAGGGATGATTGCACTTGCAATCATGGTTATGGTATGTGCTATTTTAGGTACATTTGCTATGGGTATGATGTTTGATCCATCAGTAATCAATGCATCACCAGAATCATTCAATTCATATGTATCAATGGTGCTTACTGGTCATTCCAAAATTAGGTCAATACTATCATATGGGAGATTGCATTACTAATTATTTACGCATTATGTAATATGATTGGACAATTCTCAACATTAGTATTAAGTATTGATGCACCACTTAGAATGTTATTAGATAATGAAGATGCTAGACAATTTATTCCATCTAAATTATTAAAACAAAACAAATATGGTGCTTATGTTAATGGAATTAAAATGGTTGTGGCTTTATCTGGAAGTATTATTTTAATTCAAATCATTGGTGGACAAGGAGCTGCTGGAGTATTAGCCCAATTAAATAAATTAAATTCAGTATGTATGCCAATGCGTTATGTTTGGGTATTCTTAGCTTATATTGGTTTAAGAAAAGCTTATGATAAGATCCCAGCTGATTATCGTTTTGTTAAGAGTCAACCAGTTGCTTTATTCTTTGGTGGATGGTGTCTTTTTGTAACAGCTGCATGTTGTATCATGGGTGTTTACTCAACTGACTTATTTACAATGGCTTTAAATATTATTACTCCTGTTGTTTTAACTGCATTAGGAATAATTTTACCAGCTATTGCTAAAAGAGAAAAAGCTAACGCTATTACAGAATAATTGTGATAAAATATAGAAGAGGTGTTAGAAAATGTATAGGGGAATTTCAAAAGAATTATTAGACTTTTTACAAAAAAGTCCTACAGCATTCCATGCTGTTGAAAACATTAAAGAAGAATTAAATAAACAAGGTTTTGTTGAATTATTAGAAGGTCAACCTTGGAAAATGGTTCCAGGTGGTAAATATTATGTGACTCGTAATAATTCAAGTATTATTGCTTTAAAGGTCGGAAGCAATTTAGAAAATTATAGTTTTAATGTTGCTGCTTCACATAGTGATTGCCCAACTTTTAAATTAAAAGAAAATGCTGAATTAGAAGTTAAGGGTAAATACACACAATTAAATACTGAAGGTTATGGAGGAATGATTTGTTCAACTTGGTTTGATAAACCATTATCTATTGCTGGACGTTTATTAATTAAAGATGGAAATGAATTAAAAACACAATTAATTAATATTGATCGTGATTTAGTATTAATTCCTAATGTAGCTATCCATATGAATAGAGCTGTTAATGATGGTTATGCATATAATAAACAAATTGATATGTTACCATTATTTGGTGGTGCTGATTGTAAACCTGGTGACTTTAAGAAATTAGTTGCTAAAGAAGCAGGTGTAAGTGTTGAAGATATTTATGGTAGTGATTTATATCTTTATAATCGTACAGCGCCATCTATCTGGGGAGCTAACGATGAATTTATTTCAAGTCAACATTTAGATGATTTACAATGTGCATTTACTTCATTAAAAGGTTTCTTAGCAGGTGGAAATGATCAATCAATAAATGTTTTAGCTTGCTTTGATAATGAAGAAGTTGGTTCTGGAACAAAACAAGGGGCTGCTTCAACACTTTTATATGATGTATTAAAACGTACAAACAGTGCTCTTGGAAAAACAGAAGAACAATTCTATTGTGCGATTGCTTCAAGCTTTATGCTTTCAGCGGATAACGCTCATGCTGTTCATCCACATATTCCACAAAAAACAGATGCAACAAACTGTGTTTATATGAATGAAGGAATTGTTGTTAAATCACATGCTGGTCAAAAATATACAAGTGATGCGGTAAGTGTTGCGGTATTTAAAGACTTATGCAAAAAAGCTAATGTGCCTGTACAATTCTTTGCTAATCGTTCGGATGAAGCTGGAGGAAGTACTTTAGGTAATATTGCAATGGCTCAAGTTTCTATGAATAGTGTTGATATTGGTTTACCACAACTAGCAATGCATTCAACTTATGAAACTGCGGGTATTAAAGATACTTATTATATGATTCAAGTAATGACTGAATTCTTTAATTGTCATATTAGTGAAGTTAACAGTCATTCATTAAAGGTAGATTAGAATGAAAGAAAAGAAGTACGATATTTATTTTGAAAATAGTGTTAAAGTAAAAAGTTTAAATGATGATTATTTTAAATGTTATCAAGAAATTGAAAAAACATTGTTTAAAAAGCAAAAAAATGTTTTAAAAACAAATATTTTAATATCTGAGATTTTAGATTGTATGCTTATTTGTCAGGAAAAAGGACAAACAGTTAAACAAATGATTGGACAAAGTAGTCAATCATTTGTTGATCAAATTAATCGAAAAATAAATTATAAAGAAAAAATCAATCAGTTAAAACAAAAAGACTTAAATAAATATGAAATGTCTGGTATTTTACTTACAATGTGTATCTATATTGTACTTCTTTTGTTAAAGAATTGATTGGAAATCATTATTTAATCAATTACTATATTGATTTACTTGTTGCTGTAATAATGCTTTGTATAAGTATTAAACAACTTCTTAATCAAAGAAAATTGATTAAAAGATATCAAGTATCAATTCAACCTTTTGTACTTGAAATATCAAGTATTGTGATTTCATTATTGATTTCAATTGTGTTTTATAACAGTCCTTTTGATATCACTTTTGTTATATTAGTAATCGCATTTTTTACAAGTAAAAAAATGTATTCAAAATCCTTAAGCAATTAAGGATTTTTTCTTTGCATTCTTTTAAAAATATAGTAAAGTATTATAAGGTGATAAAAATGGAAAAAGAAATCATATTAGAAAATTTAGATGAAAGTATTGTTAATGAGGCAACCTTTTATAGTCAACAAAATATTCCTTCACAGATATCACAAGCACTTTATTTATATGGAAGTACAACAGATTATCAAGTATTAGGATTTATTGATGCAAGTGGTGATGGAAGTAAAGGAATGATCTTTACGGATCAAGGAATTTATTTTTGTTTTAAAGAACCACATTCATTTTTTATATGAAGATATAGAAGAAGTAGTACTTATTAAAAAGAAGAAGGTTTTGATTTTTATGCGAAAATCAAAACAAAAGCAAATACTTTTGTTTTTAAAAATAAATATTTAAATTTAAAAGGATTTATTGAATGTTTAAGTGAAATTTTAGAAATGCCTGTTCATTATGAAATGTCAGCTTATGAAAAGTAGGATACTTTGTACCAATTGTTTTAAATGATTTAAAAGAAGATGTTTATGAAGATTTAGAACTTAACGAACAACACTTCCAACAAATTAAAGATATTGAACATGAATTAGAAATGGCAAAAGAACTTAAAGATTTAGATTATCAAGATGAATGTCGTTCTTTATGTCGTTATTGTTTAGATTTCTTTGAAAGTTTAGGATTGGATAGTGATGAAATTGATGCTTTAAATGAAGCACAAAGTTTCTTTTGATCAACAAGATAGTCAAGAAAACCAACAATTAGAAGGGGCTAAACGTTGGGTCGATGAAATGATGAGTAATTATCAAAAGGGTGATACAGGAATGTATGATCAAATGAAATCAACGATGGAAAGTTTAGGTATTGATGAAGAAAGACTTAAGAATATGTCTAATGAAGAAGTTGATCAATATGTTAAAGAAATGTGTAAAAAATTTGGTATTTCACAAAGTTTATTTGATAAATTAAAGGATAAGTTTGGAAGATAGAGGGTAGAGTATGATTAATTAGTTGTTTAGATGTGGATGGAACAAGCATTGATAGAGATAATCAATTTTATGATGATGATATTAAAGAGATTGATTTTTATAAAAAAAGGGCATTGAATTTATGTTTGCTTCAGGTAGAGATATGAATATGATGCTTGATATGATTGAAAAGTCTCATGTAGATGGTGATTTGATTATTAATAATGGGACACAATATCGAAATATTGAAGGAACTAAAAATATTGCGCATCCAATGGATGAAGATGCTTTTAGAAAGATGATTCCTATTTTACAAAAATATAATTATCATATTTCTATTCATACAACAAAAGGAAAATATATTTTAACAGATTTTGAAAGCTATTGGGATCTACATGTTAAATTATTAATGAAAGGTCGTGAGGGCGTTACTTTAGAAGACCTTCCAAATACGACATTCTTTAGAAGATGGGGTTATTTAAATGATTGTACCTCGGTAAAATCAATTGATGATATTTATAACCAAGGAGCTTTGCCTTTAAAAGTAGATGCTAGACATTTAAATCCTGAAGAAGCAAAGGACGTAAGAGAACGTTTAGATTGTATACCTCATTTAAACATTTCTTCATCATATGAAGATAATATTGAAATTACTTGTGATGATTATGATAAAGGAATCATGTTAAAAGAAGTTTTAAGATTAAAAGGATTGAATCTTGATGAAGTGGCAACTTTTGGAGATGGTTTAAATGATGTGTGTATGTTAAAAGGATTCCCTTATAGTTTTACACCAGCTAATGGATGTAAGGAGGCTAAAGAAGCAGCAACCTATACACTTACTAAAACAGGTGGAAATGGTGCTATTCAAGAAGGACTTCATATTTTAAAAGATTTAGATTTGATTTAACTTCAAAGTAAAAGCTTTGAAAATGAATTAAAATAAAAAGAAAAAGATCAAAAAATTGTCTATATAATAATAGGAGGAAAAATTATATGGACAAAGTACTAGAAATCACATCAAATGATCATATTATTATGATTGATAAACTCTGTAAAAGAATATTAGGACATCCTGAAATCTTAGGAAGAATCATTAAAGGATTTATTAAAGAAGCTAAGGATGTCTCTTTAGAAGAAATCATTGAAATTTTTAAAGGAAAGAAAGATCAGGAAGGAAATTATTATTTTCAACAACTCAATAATGTTATTGATATACCTCATCATTGAAAAGTAGAATTTGATTATTTCTGTTATATCAATCTGTCACAAGTTGATGGAACAATGAAAAGAATCTAACTAGATGTAGAAATACAAAATGTAGAGAATCCTGGCTATGCTTTGCTTACAAGAGGAAATGATTATCTTTCAAGAATAATTACCAGTCAAATGGTAAAGAATATGATTATCGAAATTATGATGGAATGAAAAAGACCTATGTCATATGGATACTGCCACAGGCAGCTAAAAAAGAGATGGACATGTCAATCGAATAAGTCTAAATTAGAAAATATCAGTGGAAGTACTATTGAAAGGTTAGAAAGTTATGATAAAGGCGAACAGATTATGGTATCCTTAAATAAAGATCATGATATCAAAGATAAGTATGAAGATAGTGATTGGATCAAGACACCGTTAGTCATCTTTTTAAATAATACATACGATCTTTTGATAAAGAAAGAAAGTTATGAAAGAATATGGATTTGAAGAAATAGAGAAGGAGGTTAAAAAGATGTGTAATTAGGAGAAATGATAGCCAGAGAA
>ENA-OQDF01000328-OQDF01000328.1-human-gut-metagenome-genome-assembly--contig:-NODE-328-length-19446-cov-1.775247_pt1 | contig 19446 bp, 21 predicted proteins | sample MGYA00242769_ERZ504597 | MGnify/ENA primary metagenome ERZ504597 (study PRJEB26092, sample SAMD00036305) | human gut metagenome | host: Homo sapiens | study: EMG produced TPA metagenomics assembly of...
TATGCATTTATGAATATGAGTTTTATTGAAAGTCATGGTATGCAGATAAAAAAAGAAGATTATAAGCTGGTCTATGTTGGGGAATTATCGGGAAATATGTCACTGGATGATATTTTTGAAAGGTTCAACATTGATAGACCGGAAGATTTCCGTGGGCATTCCCTGTCTGTCAGTGATATCATAGTTCTGAATGACGGGGAAAAGTAACCGCTCATTTTGTAGACAGTATCAGTTTTGAACAGCTGGATTCTTTCCTGAATCTGGAAGAACAGGTTCTTAGTGAACTGGCATATGAGGTAGGAGAACGTTACTTTGCTATTCAGAGAACAGAAGAAGGATATGATTATTCGTTTTACGATGAAGATTTTCGTCTGATGGATGGTGGCGTCTATGAAAATGATCAAATTTCTATTGAAGAAGCGGCAGAGGAACTTCTGGAAGACGAAGGCTGGACTGGAGAACGCATCCGTGGAGATTATGATCAGTTGATGGAAAAAGTAGAAGAAATGGATGAAGTTGTAATGGCAGAGATTCAGAAAAGCCAGGGCGAATATAAGCCTTTGGCAAAGGTGGAGGAACTGGAAGAGGCGAATTATAACATGATTGATAACGTCCTTAATAATATGCCACCGAAGAAAGAGCCTTATCTGGAATATTTCGCCACAGAATGTGATGAGTTCCATGATATGGGAGCTTATGAAAAAAGTACCGATGTTAATCAGATTGCTGCGGTCTATGAAAAATATAGGGAGAATCCTAAAACTGCGTATCTGGGATGCTCAATGGGAATTATTTATCGTGATCCGGAAGACAGTTACTATGATGAAGCCGAATTTGCGATCGTTAAAGGGAATACCGTATTCGGAAATCTGATGGATGATGTTCGATTTTATGGAGAACTTGCACTGGTACGGGAAGGGATCGAGAAAATTCATGAAGCATTGCCGGACTACAAGTATGTACCGATGAGGGATGTTCGAGAAGCAATGTATCCTGAGAAAATGACCACAGAACAGCTGGCAGAGGCACTGGATGAGATTGCAGAAGCTTTTGATCCGTATGAGTATCGAGATAATGTGGAGAGGGGAGAAAATACGGTGCAGGAAGTAATGCTGGATTTGAGAAGTGGAAATATTCATTCCTATATTTCATATCTGAAGGATATTGTAGACGAAGAATGCGATCTGTCTGTTCGTGCAGGAGTATTGATTGAAAGACTGAAAGCCTATGAACCTGAACTTCCAAAGGATATGGAACCAATGGTGTATGTAAACTATTGTGAAGAAAGTGATCTCATGAATCCAAGATGTCAGAAGCTGTCTGAGCTGGATGCAAAAACAGCAGAAATGGATAAAGAATGGTATGCAAAACGTGATCCGAAGACAGAGGAACCTACAAAAATTGCAAAGATATATGTGACTGTATATTATGCGGAAAAAGGTGAACAGATGCTGCATCATTTTAAGAAGTCAATGGATATTGGAAATGGACATGGCGGTATTGTGAGTCAGTTGAAGTATGATAATGAAATGAAGCTTACAGATGAGTATTGGATCAATTACCAGAAAGGCAAAGGAAGTGAAGAGTTCCAAAAGTATATGGAAGATCTGACAGACATGCAGAATCATGTGCTTCCGTATCTGCAGAGTTTTTGCAATCTGGAGGAAAAAGGTGTGAAGGAGAGACGAGAACAGCAGATAGCAGAAAGATATGAAGGAAGAGCAGATGAGAGGGTAACAAGTACCGAAGCGAATGAAGTTGTTAAGGATGTAGGAAAAACAGATAGAAAACCGGCACAGCAGAAGCAGGCGGTAGATGGAAAAGATAAGAAATTATCCATTCATGAACGGCTTGAGATCAATAAGAGGATTATTCAAGAAAAGCAGGGAAAAGATAAAACGGAGAGAGGAGTTGATTTTGGTGTAAGATAAGGGAAGATAGAACAACTGGTAGATGATTTTAAAAGATTATTTACTAGTTGTTTTTTAATAAAAGTAGGCGAATCTTGCTCTAAGAAATGTTGTATTATAATATGTATTGTGACGATATTGTAAGTTGCTTTTGATAAAACTAAGAAATATAATGAATACAAGGTGTTGTAAAGTGCTAATGCTGAAATAAACATGTGAGAAATGGGGCAAATCTGGTACTAGATTTATGATACATTGTTGGATATATTTCAGATTCAGCAAAGATTGTGTTAATCTGATAATTTTTCATGGATGCTAAACAGTCAACCAAAGGGAGGAGGATAAACATGAGTAGAATACTACTTCTTGAAGATGATTTGAGTTTGATTAATGGACTTTCCTTTGCTTTCAAAAAGCAGGGATATGAATTAACTATTGCCAGAACTCTAAAAGAGGCGGAGATGTTATGGGGAGACGATAAGTACGAATTACTGGTTTTAGATGTGTCATTACCTGATGGTACAGGCTTTGAGTTTTGCGAAAAGGTTCGGCAGGTTTCCAAAGTTCCGATTATATTTTTGACTGCTTCTGATGAGGAAATGAGCATCATTATGGGATTAGATATTGGTGGTGATGATTATATTACAAAACCATTCAAGCTGGGAGTTCTTGTGTCGAGGATTAATGCTCTGTTGCGGCGAGCAAGAGATTTTGGAGTGGTAGATACAGAACTACAGTCAAATGGAATTAGGGTACATCTATTACAGGGACAGGTATATAAGAATGGAGACTTACTCGATTTGACTGTTGCTGAATATAAATTGCTTTGCTTATTTATGAAAAATCCCAATGTGGTACTTACAAAAGAACAGATATTAGATAAACTGTGGGATTGTGATGGGAACTATGTGGATAATAATACATTAACGGTATATATACGCAGATTGAGGATAAAAATTGAAGATGATCCAGGGAAACCGAATAGGATTATAACGGTACGTGGTATGGGGTATAAGTGGAGCACAAGAGAGGTGCATTTATGAAGATATTAGTAGACAAAAAAATAAAAGCTCTTTTTTGCAAGATAGTAGTGTGTATATTAGGATATGCCCTGCTTTCGTTAACAATTGTTGTTTTGAATTCGGATTATATGATGCTTTATCTATTTCTGTGTGTGTTGGGGATGTTCATTGCAATCATAGGAGTTTGCTATGGACATTTTAAGAAACAAGATGAAATTATGGAAAATGCAGCGGCAAAAATCACAGAATATATTTCTGGTAATAAGGAAGCACGTATTCCGTGTGATGGAGAGGGAGAAATGTACAGATTATTCCATGAGGTAAATTTGCTTGCATCTATCTCAATGCTAATGCGGAAAACGAACACAGATCAAAGCAATTTTTTAAAGAATACCATATCAGATATTTCACATCAGTGAAAACACCTCTCACAGCTCTGAACATTTATAATGGATTAATACAGGAAGAAGCAGAAAGAATGCCAGAAATTCAAGAGTTTGTAATGCTGTCCGAAAAGGAGCTTGACAGGATTGAAACACTGGTACAAAATTTGCTGAAAATTACAAAACTAGATGTAGGTTCTATTGTATTTGAAAAAACTTTGGAGAATGTTCCAGATATGATGAAAGAAGTAGAAATGCATTTGCATATCGGGCAAAAGAGGAGCGGAAAGAATTAGTTTTGTCTGGGGATGAGAATATATCTCTATTTTGTGATCGTAGTTGGATGATAGAAGCCATAGAAAATATTGTGAAAAATGCGTTTGATCATACGAACAGTGAAGCTTTCATACATATTCAGTGGAAACAGTCTGCTTCCCTAGTCCAGATTAGTATAAAGGATAATGGCTGTGGTATCCATCAAGAAGATTTGCACCACATTTTTAAGCGATTTTATCGGAGCCGATTCTCAAAAGATACACAGGGGATTGGTTTGGGACTATCTCTTACGAAAATTATAGTAGAAGAACATAATGGTACGATTGATGTTGACAGTGAGCTAGGAATGGGGACAACTTTTATCATAAATTTTTTAATTCCTACAAAATTGTAGCCTACTTGTCATCTTATTGTAAGGTATGGATGGTAACATACAAGAAAAAGATAGAAAGAGGTGTATATAATATGGAATTATTAGAAGTGAGATCAATTTCAAAAACTTACGGTAGCGGTGAAACAGCTGTGCAAGCATTAAAAAAAGTTAGTTTCTCGGTTCCTAAAGGAGAATATATTGCTATTGTCGGTGAATCCGGGTCCGGAAAAAGCACATTGCTTAATATGATTGGTGCATTGGATAATCCAACATCGGGTAAGGTGCTGATTGATGGAAAGGATATTTTTTCAATGAAGGAGAGCGAATTGACTATTTTCCGAAGGCGGAATATTGGTTTTATCTTTCAGGCATTTAATCTGATTCCAGAACTTACCGTGGAGCAAAACATTATTTTTCCTGTTTTGCTGGATTATCAGAAGCCAGATAGGCAATATTTAGAAGAACTTTTGGAGGTTTTGAATCTAAAACATCGACGAAATCATCTGCCTAGCCAGTTATCTGGAGGACAACAGCAAAGAGTTGCCATTGGTCGTGCTCTGATTACACGTCCTTCCATAATTCTTGCAGATGAGCCAACTGGGAATTTAGATACGCAAAATAGTAGTGAAGTGATTGCATTGTTGAAAAACACATCTAAGAGATATGCGCAGACAATTATTATGATCACACATAATCGGAGAATCGCTCAAACAGCAGATAGGGTATTGCAGGTGTCGGACGGTGTGCTGACAGATCTAGGGAGGTGTAGCGAATGAAAAGCTATTTAAGTCTCATCCCACTTTATGCAAAGGTGCATAACGCCAAAACCGTATGACAGTTCTTTGCATTATTTTTCTGTGTTCATGGTAACTTCGGTATTTAGTTTGGCAGAAATGTGTGCGAGGATGGAACAGACAAGGTTAGTGGAGAAACATGGAAATATTTCTTATGGAGATTTATTTAATAGTACAACCGGTCAGACACTTTTATTAACATCAGTAATTTTATTCCTTTTAATTTTGACTGCAGGGGTACTTATGATTTCTAGCAGCCTCAACAGTACAGTTGCACAGAGAATAAAATTTTTGGAATGATGCGTTGTATTGGAATGAGCAAAAAGCAAATTATTCATTTTGTTACATTGGAAGCTTTGATTGGTGCAAAACGGCAATTCCTGTTGGGGTTATTCTTGGAATCATTGTTACATGGGTGATGTGTATTGTTTTGCGATTTTTGGTCGGAGAAGAATTCTCTAATATACCGCTGTTTGGTATTAGCTTTATTGGAATTGCCAGTGGTATTCTTGTGGGAATCATTACAGTACTGCTTGCGGCGAGAGCACCGGCAAAAAGGGCTGCAAAGGTATCCCCAGTCTCAGCCGTTTCAGGAAATTTTGAATTAAAGAATAGAAAATCCCATAAAGTAACACCTGGAGTCCTTAAGGTAGAAACAGTTTTGGGGATTGATCATGCTATCGCTGTAAAGAAAAATATAATACTGATGACAGGATCTTTTGCACTCAGTATTATATTGTTTTTGAGTTTTACTGTTCTTATTGATTTTGTAAACTGTATAATGCCACAGTCTGCCAGTACTTCGGATATAGATATATTCAGTGGTGATAGTTCGGGTTCCATAGACAGTGGTTTGGCTGAGCTTATCAGTAATATGGAAGGTGTTAAGCAAGTGTATGGTCGTCGGAGTTATTTTGAAATTCCGGTAGGAAGTGATGGAGATGAAGGAGTTTCTAGTACGGTTGATATAGTTTCTTATGATAATTTTGATTTAAAATGTCTGAAAAAGGACCATACATTGAAGAAAGGAAGCGATTTGTCAAAGATTTATGGAAACAGCAAATATGTATTGGCAACTTCTGATCCATACAGTTCTTGGAAAGTAGGAGATAAGATTTCCATTGGTAATGATGAGCTTGTAATCGCCGGATTACTAAAGTATGATCCATTTAGTAGTGATGGACTTACAAATGGAAAAATCACGCTTATAACATCTGGAGAGACTTTTATACGTTTGACGGGGGTAAAAGATTATTCTCTCCTTATGATACAAATGAAAGGTGATGCAACTGACGAAAATGTTGGGGAAATCCAGAGGTTGGTAGAAGGGAAGTATGAATTTCAGGATAAGCGGGAACAACGGACAGGCGGCACATATTTGGCTTTTGTATTTTGCGTCTATGGATTCTTAGGGATTATTATGCTAGTTACGATATTGAATATCGTGAATAGTATTTCTATGAGCGTTTCTACAAGAATCAGGCAATATGGAGCAATGCGGTCAGTCGGGATGTCTGGACATCAGATTGTAAAATGATTGCAGCAGAGGCAACTACATATGCAGTTTGTGGATGTGTGGTAGGGAGTGCAGTTGGTTTGCTGGCTAATCAATTTTTATAAAAAAACTGATTACAGATCATTTTCCGTATTCAGTATGGTGCTTACCTATGACTTCGTTATTAGTTATTGTAGTATTTGCGATAGTTGCAGCAGGAATTTCTGTTTATGGACCAGCAAAGAATCAAGAATATCTCTGTGACAGAAACGATTAATGAATTATAAAGAAAACATAGAAGGAACTACGGTAAACGTATGGTACAACAACCTAACAGAGATAGAAGAGATGCAATAGCTTAAATGCTAGAGCATCTCTTTTTTAATGAGGGAAAAATTATACGGTTCTTTGATAAAAGTGATTATTACGGTAAGTAACGATTTTTTTACATCAAAACTAAAGAGATATTTTGTAATGATATAATCCATATCATAGAAAAAAAGAAGCAGGTGAGAATATGAAAGTAGCGAAAGACTATGTGCTGAAGTTAGGATTTGTTTTTAAGGAAATATTAAAAGCTGGTCCAGGCGTTTTCTTCCTTTCCATAGGATCTATGATCATTACTGGTGTTAGCCCGGTTATTACGACATACTTAACGGCTAATTGATAGAAGAATTGGGGATGAACATAGGAAACGAAACTTCAGGTATTTATTTTGAACTTTTGGCTATTTTGTTGGGAATGCTGGGAGTGGTTGTGATTTCCTTTGCAACTGAAGGAGTAAAAACAGTAATCTGTTCCGTTGTAGGTTTAAAGTTATCTCACAATATAGAAAACCATATCGCAGAAAAATTTCAGTCTATTAAACAAGAAAGGATTGATGATCCAGAGTTTTTAAATCTACATTCTAATACGTTAACTAAATCTGGCTCAGAACCTTTAAATTTAATGGAAGGTTTATTCGGAATGATTGCTAATTTAATTAGTCTTGTTGGATATGCTGGTATAATTATAAAACTGAATTTGTGGGCATTTTTGATTATTATGGTTTTTACATTACCAATTATAGTTTACAAGCGTAAATACCAGGGAATGTTATTTAGATTTTTTAACGAACGAACAATGCAAATGCGACGCATATGGTACTATCTGTCGTTGATAACTGATCCTCAGTATTGTAAAGAAATACGAGAATTTAGATTATATTCTTATTTTAGAAAAAGAAGAAAAGAATCCTTTGATGATTTTATGAAAGGAAATAGCAAGATTGCAGCAAAGGAGATTTTAGTATCAGTTATTACAAGCTTTATTTCTATGATAGGAGCCATTTTGGTTGGTGTATGGTTAATTAAGAATACGTTGACGGGTATTGTTTCTGTATCTGATTTTTATTTGTTTGTTACAGCTATTATAACTATTGTTACTAAATTGATTGCACTATCGAATCAAATAGCGTCAAACAGTAAGAGTATGATGTTTATAAACTATATATTTGAATATATGCAGGAATCCAATACGATAGAAAGTAAGCAGGTAAAGATAACTGAAAAAACTATACATAATATCCGTTTCGAGAATGTCAGCTTTAAGTATATAGGGGGCGACTATTATGCACTAAAAGATATCAACATAAGCTTTAATACAAATGAGACAATTTGCTTGGTAGGAGAAAATGGAAGTGGAAAGTCTACATTTTCAAAATTTATTGCTTAGAATTATTGATCAACAAAAGGACGAATTTAGCTGGATGATATAGATTACGGGAATACGATATAACTGAATTAAGAAAATTTTTGGAGTATTATTTCAAGATTATATTAAATTTGCTGATACCGTGCATAACAGTATCGGCTTTGGAAATAATTGATCAGATTGATGATAATCAAGGAATAGAATTAGCAGCAAAAATTACAGGAGTAGACAAATTTATTGAGGAATATAAGGCGGGTTATTATACGAATCTTAGTAAAATGTTTTTTAAGGATGCTATAGAACCGTCAGGTGGACAATGGCAGAAAATAGCAATAGCAAGAGCTGTTTTTTCAGATTCATCTGTACTTGTTTTAGATGAGCCAACTGCGGCACTTGATCCAAAGTCGGAAGTTAAAATGTACGATACATTTAAAACAATAAGCAGGCTAAAAGCTACGATTATTATTTCGCATAGAATGTATATTACAAAACTTGCTGACAAAATTATTTTATTAGATAAAGGACAGCTTATAGAAGAAGGAAGCTTTGAAGAATTAATTAAATTGAAAAAGGAGTTTTATAATATGTATAAGCTTCAATCAGATAGTTATTCTATATCTGTCGAATAAAATCAAAGGTTATTGGTTATTTATAGAGCCTACTACATAGAGGAAAGGTGGTACATATGAGCAAAAAAGTTAATCTGAAAAAAATCAATAAAACAAACAATTCAACAGTAAGAATCCTTGCATGCCACTGTGGCTGTGAAGGAAAACCGTGGTCCGCAGTTGGTGACGGTTACTTAGGACAGTTCCTGTAATTTGCTTAATACTAGCAGCATAGTAAAAGCTTTAAAATTAAAATCTGTTAAAAGCAGACATGTAATACAAAATTAAATCTGAGTTGAATTCTATCGTAGTAGGTTCTATAAATAACCAATAACCTTATGATCAAGAAGGGGTGTAAGAGAATGTATTTATCTAAAATAATTAAAACTGATGAGCATACGTATGTTTATGATGCTTTAAATAATAAGTTTGCATTGCTTCAGTCAGAAGATGATATTTATAATGAGTCAAAGTATGCAGACTTTTTGTCCGAGAATGATTTTCGTGATATTAAAGAACCATGTGAATTTGAAATAAAATATCCGTATAGTGAAGAAGAATTAGAAAAAATGTATAACACTAGTATAAAGAGCATGACATTGGCTCTTACAGAACAATGTAATCTTAGATGTAAATATTGCGGATACATGCCTAAGTATATGGATGAAAGTTATACATTAAAAGAAATGTCATCTGATACTGCATTTAAGGCAATTGATATCCTCATGAAAAATTCACACGAAAGTGAAATTTGCCATGTGGGATTTTACGGAGGAGAACCGTTACTGAGGTTGAATTTGATTAAAGAATGTGTAGCATATATCAAAGAGAAGTACCCCTTCCGGAAACCTGCCTATAATATAACAACTAATGCTGTTTTATTAGATGAAGATGTGGCAGAGTTTTTAATAAAAATGATTTAAAAATCATTATTAGTCTTGACGGTCCGACTCAACAGTTGAATAAGTATAGAGTGTTCCAAAATGGTAAAAGCAGTTTTGACATAGTTTGTAAAAATATTCAGATGCTTTACCGAAAAAATCCGAAGTATTTTCGTGAAAGTGTTACATATAATGTAGTTATGTATAATGGAGCAAGCCAAGAGCTGTTTGAGGCAGTGGATAGTTTATGGAAATCAAATGTTAATATGATTGATTTGTTCCCTACAGATTATTTTATGCGTGTAAGGGATAAAAGTGATGAATCTTGCTAAGTGCAGGGAGAATTAATATTAAATCATATGATTTTGCTTATAAAAATATGTTGAAAAATATGAAAAAATATTATAACTCTTTTAACGGACCGTCAGGAGGAAATAAAATTCTGCCAGGAGGATTTTGTATCGCTGGGGTAAGAAAAAATTTTGTGACAACTGATGGCAAGATTATTGTATGTGAGAAGTAGATGAAAGCCAAGAGATTTTTGAAATTGGAGATGTTGATAATGGGATTGATATCAGCAAGGTGAGAAGGCTTATTTCTTACACGCTTAAAAGGACAGAAAAATGTAAAAAGTGTTGGGCTGCAAAATTTTGCAAAATATGCTTCAAGGATATTATAAATATAAATGATGAATTTTGTGATAAAGCCAGAAAGGATGTAGAGAGGGAGTTAGGGTACTATTTGGCTCAGATAAGCGGCGATAGAGAATTGATCAATTATATATCTAATATTTCGTTGATATAAGCAAAAGGAGAAAAACAAAATATGAATATAGCAATTATAGATACAGGAATTACTGAAGAGGCAACATATAGTAATTGTAAAGTAAAACATTTTTTCAATGTCAGGTAAAGAGCTGGTAAACAAATATCAGAAACCTGTGGATGATCATGGAACAGAATGTTTTAAGGAATTAATGGAAAGTGCTGGGAATGTAGAACTTCAAATCCTAGATTTAAACATTTTGGAGGATAAAGGAAACTTAGAAGTTGAAAGTATTATCAGAGCAATAGAGAAAGCAATAGAAGAACGAGTAGATTTAATTAATATTAGTCTGGGAGTGATGGACTATTCAAAAGAAATGTACGATGTATGTGATAAAGCGGTATGTAATAATATCGTAGTAGTATCAGCGGCTTCGCATACAAATACCATATCATTTCCAGCAGATTTTAATAATGTTATATGTGTAAAAGTGGATCAAAGTCAAACAGAAAAAATTAAAAAAGTGGATGATTCAACTCTTTCGGTATCAATGCGAGATTTTATTATGGAAGGAGATGGAATATTCGACTTTAGTTCTTCTAGTTTGGCCAGTGCCAGATTATGCGGATATTTTAGTAGCGAATTTGCATATAGACCGCTAGATGATAAGTATAAAATTTTGTCTCATAAGTATGGGATTAGTCTTTATAGTGGAGCAGACAGCTATAGCATTTTATTAAAAGAAAGTAGTTTACAAAGGGTTTTGCAGGATAATAGAGTGGCTGTTGTTGTATATCCTTCTTCTATGTTAAATAAATCGGACAATAGTTTTTTCCATAAAAATATTATTGCGTACTTTGATCATAAGGCAGGAAGTTTTATAGTATACGTGATAATAGAGAAACGAAAGACTTTGATTTGATTCTGATTATTAACACCTCGTATAATGATATGGCGATTCCAGAAGATATCAAAAGAAATTATAAAGGATATGAGGTTTTCTGTGTTGGAAATTTTTTAAATGTAGATGGAAACAAAGATTTGCAGACTATTGATATGTATAAATCAACAGAATTGTCTGTACTTGACAGACCAGTTATTGCTATTGCAGGTTTGTGCAGCGGATTAGGAAAATGGGATGTTCAGCTTTCATTGCTAAAAAAGATGAAAGAGGATGGCTTGGAGATAGGAGCAGTATCCAATAATCCGATAGGTTTACTTTATGATATTAATGTATTTGCTTTTCCAAATAAGCTGAAATTTCCTGATGTTGTATATTCTATTAATAGATTCATGTATTTATATGAGATTAATAGGGATATTGATGCATGGCTTGTAAACATAGGTGGAGCTATAGATCAGATTAATATGCTAAATACTTATAATTTTGGAAAGTTCATGGATGCTTATTTGTCTGCAGCTAATATAGATATTGTATTACTGTGTATCAATCCTTCAGTAGATATCGACTTTTTAAAGTTAGAAGTGGCATATTTATATAAACACGGTGTTGAAAAAGTGATTTTTGTATTATCTCATAATGATATCAATGCTACTACAATGGATTATAAAGATGGATTGCAGACATACTATGTTGATGAAAAAATACAATTTAGCATTTGAGTATTTAAAGGAAAATATGGAGGAAATGATTTTTGGTGTAAGAGACATTGAAAATGGCAGATTATATGATTATATTATTGAAATATTAAGTTGAAATTTATATTTAAGTATATCGCTATGAGGAGAGCAAGAGTGAAGAAGATTTTAAAAATGTTCTGTCTGATTTTGATATTCACAATGATTTTTCCAGTTGTAATACAGGCGAGTGAGGATAACCATCAGACAGGTAATCTGTTTGGCGGGGAACAGGAAAAATTTGAAAAATTAGTAGGAGAGAGTCAAGAAATTAAAAGGGCTCATCCTGGGGATGCGGAAAAGGAAATTAAAATAATCATGGATAACCAACCTTTAGGAATAGAACGTGGAATTATGGATATTTTGGAATGTACTTACAGATTCAGAAAAACTCTTTATATCCGTTATCCATTTGATGCTCTAAAAGCGAACAAGGAAAAAATATTGCGAAAACAAAGACAGAAGCAAAATTTGGATTAAATAGTTTGGGTGATAAAGCGATGCTTTCCGGCATGGAATCTGGAATGCAGAGCTGACTGTGTTGATTGGTAAGGAAAAGGCAGAATTATTTGCGACTTCCCATGAGGACAAAGATGTTACAGGTAATGAATCCGATGGTTATCCCAAAACGGAACACCGATATATGGATCTACATAATAATGCGGTGGGAAGAACAATAGGTGAAAAAAATAGTGGGGCTTCTGAGGATGAAATGGCATATATTATTTACCATGATATCTGTGCGGCAGGTACACAGTTTATATGGTTACATGAGTAGGAAGTAAGCAGTGCAGCAGCACTGCTTATCTTTATATTGGACATAACAGCGTAATTGATTACTCCTATTATTTGTATCGTCTCCAATGAATTAGGGTAGCATAAAACTACAATATGGTTAAGAGGTAATCAATTATGGAGAGTAGAATCAAGCAGCTTCGAGAGAAACGGGGGCTAATACAAGAAATTCTTGCGGCAGAATTAGGTATAACTCAGCAAATGCTTAGTAAATATGAGAAAGATGTCACACTAATCAAAGTGGACATTCTTAAGAAGATAGCAGCGTATTTTAACGTGACAACAGACTATCTATTGGGAGTTTCAGATGTAAAGAGGGATCTTCAGAGACAGATGAAAATGAACGAAACGTTAGATGAATTCTATGACTTGGTTGAAGTATATAAGGAGTTAGATTCCTATGATAAGGAAATGATATGGTCGATTATACAGACCATCAAGAAGACAAGTGAAAAGCGGGAAAAGGGAAATGGGCAGGCAGTAAGAGAATAGAAGAGAGATGATGGGAATGCTAAATATAGCGATTTGTGATGATGATATTCAAACAACAGGACAGATAGAGAGGCTAATCCAGAAAATAGCGAAGAGGAATTTTGTCGATACAGACATAGAAGTATTCTGGAATGGAGAAAGTTTGGTAAATACGGTTGCAGCAGGGGACAGTTTTGATATCATTTATCTGGATATAGAAATGGACAAAGAAGATGGAATTTCAGCAGCTAAAAGGATCAGGATATATGATAAAAATGTTTTGATTATTTATGTTACCAGCCATGAAAACCACATGAAAGAATCTTTTGTGGTGCGTCCGTTTCAGTTTCTGGTAAAACCGGTGAGTGAAAAACAAATGGAAACGTGTTTTATGGCGGCGTATGAGGACATAAATAGAGGGGACTTTTACTTCCGCTATAGTTACCAACGCATGAACCATAAGGTATTGATCCGGGATATTTTATATTTTGAGAGCAATAAGCGGAAAGTGTTTATTGTAATGGAAGAAAATACTTTCGAGTTATATGGAAAATTAAATGACATAGAGAACAGCCTGAAAGCATGCAAGGTATCTTTTTTACGTGTCCACCAGTCTTTCTTAGTAAATTACAAACATATAAAGGGACAGTCCTATGATTTTGTATTAATGGACAATGGAAAGAAAATTCTATCAGTGAAGATAGAAGAAAGATGATTAGCGAACAGTATTGTTCGATGGAGGATACATTTTATGTTGATAACTAGGGTGATTTCATATGGAACAGATATACTACTGGTATTTTTGGCGGTATATCTGTTCTCTTTCTATTTTGATATATTTTTCATACGGAAGAAGGGAAAAACGGTTTTAATAACTGGCTACATTACTTTTACAGCCTGGCAGTTGATAATTTCTAATGTTAGTGCATGGCCAGTATACGTAAATATATGTATTACAACTATAGTTTATGACTGCATATGAGGGCGAATTTGGAATAAGTGTATTTTGCTTTTGTTTTATGACAATTTGGATGATGATAGAGACATTAAGTGGTTATGTGCTTTTGTCTTATTGCAATAAATTTACACATTTACATGTATTTGGAATTTTGGGATCGTTTATCTCAAAGCTGATATTTCTGGTTCTTATTTTTGCATTAAAAAAGGTACTTATGAATGATGAAATCAAAGAACTTTCCGTTAAATATAGTGTTATGTTAGTTCTGATTCCAACAGGAAGCATCTATGTTATGAATGAAATTTTTTGTTCAGTTATAAATAGATAGTAATCGTGCAAATTTTCATTCTGCAATAGCCGCAATTATTTTGCTATGCATGAATGTATTGATTTTTATATTTACATGAAATTAACTGATGACTTGCGGTTAAAAAGAATGAATGCGGTCTATGAGCAACAGTTAGAATTGTGTGAGCGGCATCAGCAAGAAAGAGAAATATCTACATTGCAGTTAAGAGATGTCAGACATAACATGAAAAATAATCTTGTATCAATCTTGCTTATGCAGAAAATAAAGAATGTGAGAAAATTATTGGATTTGTCAATGAAATAATGGAAGAGGGTGGTGTAACAATATCTACAATTACAAATAGTGGGAATATTGTGATTGATTCGTTGATTGGATATTGGTATGTGACGGCAAAAAATAAAGGGATAGATTTTACAGTTACCATTAGTATTCCTATGAAGATGCCGTTTAAGGGGGCGGATATATGCCTTATACTTGGGAATTTGTTGGAAAATGCGGTAGAAGCTGCGGAAAAAGTGAATGAGAAAAATAACATAAAAATTCAAATAAAATATGATAAAAATAATTTGTTGATTTTTGTGATGAATAATTATAAAGGGAAACTGGAAATAACGAAGGATAAAAGAGTAAAATCTACGAAACTAGATATAGAGAATCATGGCGTTGGCTTGCCGTCAGTGTATCGGGTGGTATCTAAATACCATGGAACAGTAGTAATTGATGATTCTGTCCCAGAGCGTTTTTTGATTAGAGTGGTATTGTACGGAGAAAAGGAATAATTACATGAACAATCGAAATAATTACATTAAAAATAAAATGAAGAAAAAAGTGATAGACTAAAAAATAAAACAATGTCATTTAGATAAGGTTTTTTATGATGAAACAGTATATCATATGCGGTCATGCATTGAAAATACTGTTCAGTTAAGAAATGCTGTATTTTTCAGGTGGACTAATGCGTAGAAAGCAGGTGTATGATGAGTTCAAATCATTTTTTTGTGTTTGAGATATGCCCTGCATATGTTTACTGCTGTGGCGAAATTAATTTTATAGACGTGTTTGGTATTTTTAGATGTTTTTACCACAGCGTGAGAAGTCACTAATTCACAGAAATTATACAGAATCATACGGGCATTGATTTCCTGAAGGATTCCATCATACTTGCTGCTGTGCCAGTTGATCAGATCGATGGTGTATTTGAGTTCACGGAAGCTTGTTTTCTCGCTCCATATGCCGATATTTAGAAATGCCGATAAATTTTCTATAAGATTCCATGTCTGACCCGATGTCAGGCATGGTAATAAACTATCGGCATTTATTTCAATCCACAAAGCCGTTTGATTGTATCTTCGTCATTGGCATACTTGAACACCACATCATCCTTAAAGACGGAACTATCACTATCGCTAAACTTATGTGGTGCTTCCTTCTTCATTGCTTCAGTAACTTTTGCATAGAAACGAGTCATTTCTATGTTCGAATGACTAAGCCATTCAGATATAGTAGGAAGTGGCACTCCTGCCTAATACAGGTGCATTGCCCTCGTTCTTCTGAAAAGATGTGAATGCAGATGGACTAGCTACAGTGATAACTGGTTACATCTCTATAGTAAGAAATGCCGATATATTTATAAAGTTCTATAAATCTAATATTTCAGAAAGTCAAAAGTCGGCATTTCTAAAATATCGGCATAATATTTCAGCGCATCCGGTAAAGTTTATTGATTTCTTCCAGCGGAAATTCTTCTCCTGAAAGATTGGTGGCAATACAGATATAGGTTCCATTATCAAGGCGAATACGTACAATCCGGAATTCAATATCGTAATACATACAGCTTTCATCAAAAAATCAAAATCGGTAGAAGGCTGAAGTATGGTATAGGTGTCAGGATTCCCCAGTGTTTCTTTCGTATGGCGTCTGGTAAGAGTTGTTCTTATATGAGTATCGAATTCGCTGTCAGGCAAATCATAAGCGGAAAAGATACCATTACTGTTGATATCCTTCATGCGTATAACGAAATACATTCTCTTCCGGATCAGGTGTGCAAAGGTATTAAAACTTTCGTAATCACGGTCTGCCATAAGGATGGCACGAACAGGGTCGGGGTAACGATCTATCATTGTGTTAAGTGCAGAGCGTTCCTGAAGTTTCTTTTTCCCCTGCACAAGGAAATCGCAGTAGGTCTTATTGGTGATATCATATAGTGCATTGATATGAATTGCATTGTAACCTTTTTCGTCTTCATGAATGAAGGTTCTTTCATCTGCCAGATTATGTGAAATGTTAACGTCAGAGCCATCACAGGCCAAAAGTCTGTAACCATTATAGAGATTATCCGATAGGGTGCGGCACTGATTGACAAATGAGTGGAACAGGAAATCCCATCCTTCAGGAAGAAGCTTGTATCGTTGCTGGGTAAAAGCGGATTTAGAAGGAGCAAAAAGAGAATGTTCAAAGAAATCAAGGATTTCATTTGAAACGGATTTACTCTGCATCTGGAGCATAAACTGAATATACTTACGGAAAGAAAGTTTGCGGTTCCTGGTAAAATCGCTTTCCGGATTACGGCAGAACATGGAGTGAATTTTATCAAGTTCTGTGATGCAGTTGTCGAGTGTGGATTTTAAATCAGATAAGAAAAAATCAGCCATAACGAGCCTCCTTGAAATATGTTTATAATCAAGGCTCGCGCAACATATATTGGCTTACTTGTCAACTGTTTTTTGTAATATTTTTAAAGTTTTTAGGCATAAAACAGTGGCTTTCTATGATAGAAAACCACTGAAATGATGCTTAAGTGAATGGCATTGAAAAAATAAATATGTAATTAAAATATTACGGTGGTGTAATGTAGAATGGAAAGAGTATTGTTGTTTAGCGATAATAAAGAAATATTTGGAGTTACAAACAAAATAATAGAAAAAAAATACAAACTGATATGGTGTAATTATGATCAGCTAAAGAAAAATCAGTATCCAATTTCAGATGTTGTAATTATGCATTTTGATGAAAAAATGATAAAAAAGGGAACATTTGAATTTATTGTTAAGGTAAAAGGTAAATTAGGACATGCAATACCAATTCTTACTATAATAGATAGTGGAACAACACAGGATATTTTCTCAATATTAAGAGCAGGAGCGTATGACTATTTAGGAACGATGGAAAATTTGCAGGAATATCGAAAAAAAATAGAAGATACCATGTTGTGGAACTGGTATTTAAAAAAATATGGTTCGATAAAAACGTGACAATGATAGTGAATATTGTCATGTTTTATTGGGCTGAAAGATGGTAGAACATGGGATTTCAGAAAAAGTTACATGAATAGTCGATTTTATAACAAGAAAAGGATTTCAAAGTATTTTTGTAGTATTGTAATTGAAGAAAAATGAAAGGAGATTCAAACTATGAAATCAGAAAATGTAAAAGTTCAGCCGGCAAAAATACTGGCAAATGTATCTCTGAAACTTGGAAAAATGTCAGCGGATAATGCTTGTTGTTATATTTTCATCAGCCGAGAATACCAGAAGCATTGAAAAAAATGAAAAAACTTTAAGGTGAGACAATTGTCAAAAAAACTAACGGAATATGTTGTGAAAACAGGTATAGTTCCGGTGGAATCATATGAGATATATCAATACGGATTTCAAATTGGACTTGAAATGTTATTCAGCTTTGTGGTTTGTTTTGGGGTGGCGACATATTTGCATATGATTCCAGAATTTGTAGTATATACTGGAATTTTTATGTTACTGCGAACATATGCAGGAGGTGTACATTTGAATAGTTTTCGGGCGTGCTTTACATGTTCGATTATTGTACAAACAGTAACACTTCTTATTAGTAACAAGTTTAAGTTCACAGTGATTAATGCGTGGCTTATTATTTTAGCAAGTGCAATATTCATAGTGAAAGTTGCACCTGTAGAAAGTATTAATCGAGAACTTGATAGTGACGAAAAAATACACTGTAAAAAAGTAACTATGAGGATTTTGTTTGGAATTATTCTCTTTACAGGTTGCTGCACAGTTGGTGGTATGTCTAACACGGTATCTTTGATTGCATTGACTGTTTTGGTGATTTTGATTTCCCAATATGTTGGTATAGTAAAGTTTAAAATTGAAAAGAGTAAAAATGAGCGGTGATGATAGAGGGTTATTATTTCCGCTTTTTATTTTCTAAAAAGTAATAAGGAGAGGATTACTTTTTGAATATCAGATTGTATACATAAAAAACGTCCTATGAGTTTCGGCTCGTAAGGACGTTTTTGTGTTATAGAAATTTTCATAGAGTTTTTCTTTCAAACCCGAACAAAGGTATTACTCAATCGGGATAGGGGCAAAAGGGAAAAAGACCTTTGTTCATATCTCATGGTCGGGAAGGAGGTGAACTCTATGGAGAAATCTTCTTCCTATGACGAATTGATGGTTATACATTAGTTTGATCGAAAATGTAAATTGGCATTAGACGGTGAAGTTGTGGATTATGAAAGGCATATGGCGTATCGAAGAAAGCATAAAGTTATGTTTTCAGGAGTATCGGAGAAAGAAAAGTGCAGTCTTTTTGTAATTGACAAATATGAAATTGAGAAATATAATTTTCTGGTAGCAGGCGGTTATGATGTAGAAGTAAAAGATACTCTTCTGGTAGAAGTGCTAAAGCCACTGACAGAAAGAAAAAGAGATGTTATTTTGCTGCATAATTTATGAAAATGAGTGCTGCAGATATTGCAAGAAAACTAAACCTTGTCAGAAGCACCGTACATGAACACAGGACACCGTTATTTTGTGTGGTACCTCTTCTTTTTAAAGAGTTGGTTCTTCCCCTGATACAGGCAGTGGCATCTCTGGGGCATCGAGCAGTGTTGTGAAATTTTGCCGGATGATATCCAATGTCTTTTGCCTTTTCTGCAATTTCTGTTTTTCCCGGACGGTAGCAGCCTGTTCAGATTCAAGATTTTCTATCCTCTTTTGGATTTTATTAGAGCTTGGGATTTTGGTAACACCGAGATCCTGAAGCTCTTTTTTTAGTGAATCGTGGAGTTGGTATTCTGCTTGATGTTTGGTCCGGTA
>ENA-OQDF01000329-OQDF01000329.1-human-gut-metagenome-genome-assembly--contig:-NODE-329-length-19410-cov-2.725561_pt1 | contig 19410 bp, 30 predicted proteins | sample MGYA00242769_ERZ504597 | MGnify/ENA primary metagenome ERZ504597 (study PRJEB26092, sample SAMD00036305) | human gut metagenome | host: Homo sapiens | study: EMG produced TPA metagenomics assembly of...
CTCTACTATGAAATAATAATAATGCTAAAATCCTTTTCACTTTCTGGAACAAATTATTCCAAATTTATTACTAATTTTTTCACTAAATCATTTGCTACACTAAATTCTTCTGGATGTTCTTTTTTATCTTAAATAATGTTGATTACTACTTACATTATTCTCTTCTACTCTCTTTATTAATTCTTGAATATGTAATGATAAACTAAATAAAAATGATTAGAAAAATTAACTTGTAATTTTTCTCTTGCGTATTCTATAAACTGCATTGTTGCTAATACAATATCTTTAGATACTAATTTATAAAGATTATTTAAATTAGAATTTGTATTATTAAAATGTTTACTTACACTACATAAATAATTATCAATATCAGTTTTTAATACATCTGTTATATTTTCTAGAGCTACTCCCTTTTGTTTTAAACTATCTAATTTCTTAGTTATAATTTCATATATATCATTTGTTTCTTCATATTCTATATTTTTACTATTAGGTCTAATAACTATATCTTCAGAAAACATATTTAAATAACTTGTAATTGATTTATCTAACTTTAAATAATTCAATAATACATCTCTAATTTCTTTATTTAACATTTGATATCCAACATATATTCGTTGATTATTTTGTAAATATTGTAAAAAAGCATTTGCACATAAAAGCTTTATTTCTGACCTTAATTGTCCAATATTACCTCCAATGAAATCAAATAATGCTAAAGCTTTTAAAACTTCTGGTGCTATTAATATTTCTTGTTGTAAATTTATTGCTTCAAAACGGAAAAATTGTTCTATAAGTTCTATTTTTTCCGCTATAGGTTTATCTTTATATCTTGGTAAAATTATATTTACTGGAACACGTCTAATAAATGTATTTAATAATGTAGTAGATGGATCTTCTGTAGTTGCTGCTATTATTAAAACATTACTTTTTCTTTTACTTCCATCTCCTAATCTATTATATTCACCTTTGTCCATAAGATAAAATAACATTTCTTGTCCATCTGGTGGTAATCTATGTACTTCATCTAAAAATAAAATTCCTCCATTAGCTTTTTCTACTAATCCTATTTTATCTGTATCAGCACCAGTAAATGCACCTTTCACATGTCCGAACAACTGCGATAATAATAACTGGGGATTATTAAAATAATCTGCACAATTAAAGGTTACAAAAGGATAATCTTTATTTTCTTTATTATTCATCAACAATCCATATGCATGCATAGCTTGAGCAAATGTTGTTTTCCCTACTCCACTTTCTCCCAATAATAGTGTATGTAGTCCTTTAGGCGGATATACAATTGCTGCTTTTGCCTGTCTAACTTGTGATAGTAAACTACTATTATATCCTAATAACATTTCAAATGGATCATTTATAGATGTATTTAATATATATTCCCTTAATTCATTAAAAGTATATATATTTTTATTGGTACATTATATTTTTTATTCATTTCATTTAATATTTCTTTATCTATAAATGTAACTGGTCTACTATTAATTTTTACTAATTTACCATTCTTACACAATAGATTTAATATACTACTAGCATTATTACGTAAAATACCATATTCATTTTGTATCTCTAATGCTGTTATACCTAAATTTTTACCATCTTTTAAACCCTTTATAAAAACCTCAACCTTACAATTGCGTTTTATAAATCTAAAATATCATTTGCTTGACTCATCTTATACTCTTATTATTAGAATTTATAAAAGATAATATATACACTATTCATTTATAATATATACACTAGCATAAAAATTATAATTTGTGTATATATTTTTTATCTTTATATATTATTAATATACATTTTTAATATACATTAAGTTGGCACAGAAATTGCATTATAAATATTACAAAAATATATTTTAAGGAGGTGCTTGTTATGTCTACTTCTATGTTACATGAAGATTTAATATTTTTAAATTATAAAACTACTAACTTTAAAAATTTGATCGAAGAATTATCTCATATTTTATATAAAAAAGGTTATGTAAAAGAAGTTATACTTCTGCTATTTTAGAAAGGGAAAAACAATTTCCTACTGGATTAAAAACACCTGGTATTAATATTGCTATGCCTCATACGTATCCAGAACATGTAATAAAACCTGCTATTTTAGTAGCTACTCTAGAAAATCCTATTGATTTTCATGAAATGGGTAATAGTTCTAATACTGTTCCAGCAAAATTAATTTTTATGTTAGCAGTTACAGATCCTAAAGGACATTTAGAAATATTAAGTAAGTTAATGTCTATATTTTCTCAAGAAGATAAACTTATTGATCTATATAATTCTACTCAAGCCAAAGAAATTATAGACAAATTAAATAAAGTTTTAAATTAAAAGGAGTTTGATTATCATGAAAAGAATTTTTGTAGCTTGCGGTTCTGGTGTTGCAACAAGTCAAACAGTTGCTTCTAAAATTCAATCTATGTGTGAAGATGAAGGATTAGATGTTTCTGTTGAAGCTGTAGATATTAAATCTTTAGAAAGTATTATTGATCAGTGTGACATTTATGTTTCAATTGTTTCTGACAATGCTGATGAATGGGATGTTCCAACTATTAAAGGTATTCCATTCTTAACAGGTGTAGGTATGGACGAAGAATTTGAAAAATTAAAAGAATTAATTGAAGCATAAAAAAGCGGACTCTATGATATAAAACACCATAGAGTCCAAAAAAATATATATTGCACGACTATTATAACATAAAAATAATTCATTACAAAACTACAATCAAAGGAGGAAAACTGTATGTTTAATGATATATTAAATTATATTCTTGGCCTTGGAGCCGCTATATTTTTACCTATAATAATGATTATACTTGGTTTATGTGTAAAGATGAATTAAAAAGCTATTATGGCAGGTCTTACATTAGGTATTGCTTTTACTGGTATGAATGTTGTTTTAGGCTTTATGTTTAGTAGTATTAGTCCTGCCGCTCAAGCGCTCGTAGAACGTACTGGATTAGAACTAACTGCTATTGATGTTGGTTGGTCCCCAATAGCTGCTATTGCTTGGGCATGGCCATTTGCTCTTTTTATGTTTCCTCTACAAATTGGTATTAACTTAGTTATGCTTGCTTTAAAATTAACAAATTGTTTAAATGTCGATTTATGGAATGTCTGGGGAAAATATTAACTGCTACTTAGTTGCTTATATTACTGGAAATATTGCCTTCGGTTTTATTGCTGGCGCAATTCAAATAATCTTAGAATTAATTAGTGGTGATTTAATTCAAAAAGATGTTATGAAGCTACTAAAATTCCTGGTGTTACTTGTACTCATCCAATGTTTTTACAAGGTCCTATTTTATTTTTAATTAATCGCATTCTAGATTTTATTCCTGGTATCAATAAAGTTAACATTGATGCTAATGAATTAAAAAACGTATTGGTATATTTGGTGAAAATAGTGTAATGGGATTCATTGTTGGTGGATTAATCGCATTTTAGGTGGTTATGCTATTAAAGAAATTTTAATTACAGCAATGTCTGTTGCAACTGCAATGATTTTATTCCCAATGGTAGCAAAACTTTTCATGCAAGCACTTGCCCCTATTGCTGACGCTGCTGGTGCCTTTATGAAAAGTAAATTCAAAGGCCGTGATTTTTATGTTGGTTTAGATTGGCCATTTATGGCTGGCTGTTCTGAAGTCTGGGTTATTGCTATTGTATTAGTTCCTATTGAATTAATTCTTGCTGTTGTTTTAAGCCAATTAGGTTTAAATACATTAATTCCACTAGCTTCTATTATCAATGTTGTTTTAACACCACCAGCTATGATTATTGCTAGAAAAAATCTTGTTCGCATGTTTTTAATTTCTATTATTGCTACTCCATCTTATTTAATTGCTGCTACTCAGTTTGCACCACAAATTACAAAGATGGCTGCTGATACTAATACACTTCATGCCGAAGCAGGTCAATTCATATCTTGGATGCAAGTTGAAGCTCCTGAGTTTAGATGGTCTATCGTACATGCATTTAATGGTGATTTAACTGGTATTATTGGAATTATTATCTTTGCTATTTTATTTGCTTGGTATTTCCTAAGCATGAAAAAAAGCAATGCTCAAGATAGTGCTAAATAAATAAATTACTTAAAATATTAAATTTGAAAGGTTGTATAAATATGTTAGAAGAATTAAAAAAACAAGTTGTAAAATATGCTCTTCAAGCTGATAGAAGTGGTTTATGTAAACATAGATCTGGTAATTTTAGCGTTCGTGATCCTAAAACAGGATATGTATGTATTACTCCTACTGGAATGGATAGAGAAGAAATGACCTATCATGATGTTGTTGTTATAGATCTAGATGCTAATGTTATTGAAGCAGAAACTGCTCAACGTAGACCGACTAGTGAAAGTTTAATGCATTTGGAAGTATATAAACAACATCCTGATATCAATGCCGTAGCTCATACTCATTCAAAATATGCTACTGCTTTTGCTGTTCTAAAAAAACCTTTACCTGCCGTTGTTTATGAAATCTTAGGTCTTGGTTGTAAAGAAGGAATTGTTCCTGTTGCTGATTTTGGTAGACCAGGAACACCAGAACTAGCTATTAACACTGTAAAAGCTTTAGAAAAATCAGATGTTGCTTTAATGCAAGCACATGGTGTAATCGCTATTGATAAAGATTTAAAAGAAGCTCTCTTAAAAGCTAGTTATGTAGAAGAATTAGCTGAAATTTATTATCATACTCTTGTTATTAACAATGGTAATGAACCTCCTTATGTATCAGATAGTGAACTTCAAAAATGGGAATATCCTAAAGAAATTAAACTATTGGATTCATTAACTAGAACATCTTCAAAATAAAACTATAATAAGGAGGATATATTATGAAAAAATTAATTAATAAACCAGAAGACTTTGCTCGTGAAACAATAGAAGGAATTGTCTTAGCTCATCCAGAATCCTTAAAAATGGTAAATAATAGTTGGCACTGTTTAGTTCGTGCAGACGAAAAAAAAGAAGGAAAAGTAGCTATTGCTACTGGTGGTGGTTCTGGTCATCTCCCAGTATTTTTAGGATATGTTGGTTATGGTCTTGCTGACGGAGTAACTGTTGGTAATGTATTTGCTTCTCCAAGCGCAGAAGCTATGCATGAAGTTGATAAAGCTATTAATTCTGGTGCTGGTGTATTACATTTATATGGTCGCTATGGTGGCGATATTATGAATTTTGGTATGGCTTCTGATTTAGATGAAATGGAAGACATTCCTGTAAAAGAAGTATTAGTAACCGATGATATTGCTTCTGCACCTAAGGGTAGTGAAAATAAACGTCGTGGAGTTGCAGGTTTAGTATTTGCCTATAAATGTGCTGGTGCAGCTGCCGAAAAAATGTATAACTTAGACGAAGTTGCTCGTATAGCTCAAAAAACTGTTGATAATACAAGAACAATGGGCGTTGCTCTTACACCTTGTATTGTTCCAGAAGCTGGTAAAGCTACTTTCAGTATTGCTGAAGATGAAATGGAAATCGGTATGGGTATACATGGGGAACCAGGTATTCATCGTACTAAATTAATGAAAATTGATGATGTTGTTAGTAATATTATGGAAAAAATCCTTGAAGATCTACCATTTGAAGATGGTTGTGAAGTTGCTGTTTTAGTAAATGGTCTAGGTGGTACACCAAAAGAAGAATTATATCTTGCTTATCGTAAACTTTATCAAATCTTATCTGACAAAAATATTTCTATACATCGTAAATATATTGGTGAATATGCTACTTCTCTTGAAATGGCAGGAATGTCTATATCTTTATTAAAATTAGATGATGAATTAAAAGAAATGATTGATGCTCCTTGCTATTCTCCATTTTTTGAACAAAATCATTAATAAAGGAGGATTTTCTTATGGAAACTATTAATAAACTTAAATTAAAGGAAATTCTTGGTAATATTTTGGAGTCTATGCAAGATGCTAAAGATGAATTAATTGCTCTTGATGGTGCTATGGGCGATGGAGATTTAGGTCTTACTATGTGCAAAGGATTTGAAGCAATTTATCAAGAAATTGATATACTAGAAGAAACTGATATGGGGAAATTAATGATGAAATTAGGAATGAAAATGAATTCTGTAGTTCCTTCCACAATGGGAACATTAATTTCTACTTGTTTCGTAAAATCTGCACCAAAAGCCAAAGGCAAATCTGAATTAAATCTAACAGATTTAGTAGAAATGGGCCAAGCTGCTGTTGATGGTGTTATGCAACGTGGTGGTAGTAAAATCGGTGATAAAACTATGCTAGATGCTTTAGCTCCAGCAATTAACGCCTTAGAACAATCATTATCTGAAAATAAAACATTAGCTGAAGCTCAACAAGCTGCATATCAAGCATCAATAGAAGGTGTAGAAAAAACAAAAACTTTAAAATCTGTTCATGGTAGAGCTGCTTATTATAATGAACAATCTATAGGCAAGCAAGATCCTGGAGCTACTGCTGTTATGTATATTTTCCGTGGTATTGCTAAATCATTTTAAAACCTTTTCTTCTAAAAAAAGTCTAGAAATAACTTATATAAGTTATTTCTAGACTTTCTTATTTTTCTTATTATAGAGAAATCACTTCTGCTAAATGTCTTAAATCTTCTGGGTATTCTTTTTTATTAGTAATTGCATCACGTAAATCAATACAAACAATATTTCCACGTTGCATACCAAAAACAATATTATGAAGTCCCGAAACAGCTGCAAGTGTTGCTTGTTCACCTAATACACTTGCAAATACACGGTCATTAGCTGTTGGTGAACCACCACGTTGAACTAAACCTAAAACAGTCAAGCGTGTAGAAATTCCTGTTCTAGCCTCTAATTCTTTTACTAATTCTTGCATATTACCAGTACCTTCAGAAGCCAAAATTACTAAATAAGATTTACCACCATCATGTAATGTTTTTACTTTATTGATGATTTTTTCTTTATCATACTCTTCTTCTGGTACTATAACCATATTTCCGCCACCAGCAACGGCTGAATATGTAGCAAGCCAACCGCATTTATTGCCCATTACTTCAATAATAAATGTGCGACGATGTGCTTTTGCAGTATCACGAATTTCATTGATTGCCTGTAAAATAGTATTTACAGCTGTATCTGTACCAATAGCATAATCTGTTCCCCAGATATCATTTTCAATAGTAGCTGGAATACCAATTACAGAAAATCCTGTTTCACGTTCAAATTCTTCTGCACCGCGTAAACTACCATCACCACCAATGACAATCAAAGCATCAATATTATGTTTTTTTAGATTTTCATAAGCTAATTGACGCCCTTCTTTTGTACGGAAACGCTTACAAAAACTTGTACCTAAGAAAGTACCACCACGCTGAATAATATCGGCTACAGATATAGAAGTTAATTCTTCCATATTATCATCAACTAAGCCTCTATATCCATCATAAACGCCCCATATACGCACGTTATTATTAATTGCAGTTCTCACTACAGCTCTAATAGCCGCATTCATTCCTGGTGCATCTGTACCACTTGTCAATACAGCAATATTTTCTACTGACATAAAAAAACCTCCTCAAAATTTAAAAGCATTTATATATTTTATTCGCTAAATAATAACTAATATCCTTGTAAAAATCCCTAAAAAAACAAAATCTCCAAATATTATTGCTTGGCTTGACAACTCATACTTTAAAATGATAAATTTTAGTTAACAATCTGTGTAACTGACGGAAGTGGAATTAACCACATGAAGCACAGATTTATATAGCCGACCGTCTGGGCAACAAAATCTAATAGTATTATATTTATTTTACAGGAGGAATATCGTAAATGAAATTCTATGGAATTAAAATACGGATGTAACCCTAATCAAAAACCTGCTCGCGTTTTTATGAAAGATGGACAAGATTTACCATTCACAGTTTTAAATGGACGTCCAGGTTATATTAATCTTTTAGATGCCTTCAACAGTTGGCAATTAGTTCGTGAATTAAGAGAAGCTACAGGTCTTCCAGCTGCTGCATCTTTTAAACATGTAAGCCCTGCTGGTGCAGCTGTTGCTGTTCCTTTATCTGAAACATTGAAAAAAATGTATTTCGTTGAAGGTATTGAACTCACACCTATGGCTACAGCATATATTCGCGCTCGTGGTGCTGACCGCATGTCTTCTTATGGAGATTTTGCTGCACTTTCCGATGAATGTGATGCTGCTACAGCTCGTTTCTTAGCTCGTGAAGTATCCGATGGTGTTATTGCTCCATCTTACAGTGCTGAAGCTTTAGAAATTTTAAAAACAAAACGTAAAGGTAACTATCTTGTAATTCAGATGAACCCTGATTACAAAGCACCTGACTTGAAACAAAAGAAGTTTTTGGCGATTACTTTTGAACAAAACGTCAATGATATTAAATCACTGAAGAATTATTCAATAACATTCCTACAAAAATAAAAATATTACAGATGAAGCAAAACGTGATTTACTTATCGCTTTAATCACATTGAAATACACTCAATCCAATTCCGTATGCTATGCTAAAGATGGACAAGCTATCGGTATCGGTGCTGGTCAGCAATCCCGTGTACATTGCACTCGTCTTGCTGGTAATAAAGCAGATATCTGGCATTTACGTCAAGCACCTCAGGTATTAAACTTACCATTCAAACCAGATGTTCGCCGTCCAGACCGCGATAATGCAATTGATGTATATATCTCTGATGAATATATGGATTTACTCGGTGGCGACGATTGGAAACGCGTATTCACTGAAAAACCACCAGTATTCACTAAAGAAGAAAAAGATGCTTGGCTCGCTCAAGTAAAAGGCGTAGCTCTTGGCTCTGATGCATTCTTCCCATTCGGCGATAACATTGAACGTGCTCATAAATCCGGTGTAGAATTTGTCGCTCAAAGCGGTGGTTCTATCCGTGATGATAATGTTATTGAAACTTGTGATAAATACAATATGGCAATGGCATTCGTTGGAATTCGTTTATTCCATCATTAATTTCTATAAATAGAATTGTAATGAATATTAATCTTTTTTATTCAATATGTATTTTAATTTTAATAAGTATTTTTTGTATATTTTTTCTTAAATTATATAAAAAAACAAACTCATTAAAAATATATTTGATTTTACTTACACTTATTAGTCTAAATTTATATTATTCTAGTCATTCACCAATTACACCTTATCCAGATACATTACCAATAAAAGAAACTATTCACATGACTGATAAAGAAATTGTTTATACTATTGTTAAACAAGAACTATCTTATCATAAAAATAAAAGTCTTTTTGCTAATGGTAAAATCTTTGATTATAAAGATATCTTTGTATATAGTGTACCTAATGAACCAACTATATATTCTGTAGTATTTTCTATTCAGTCAGGTGATGACGATTTTTGGTTGCCTGGTAATGGGACTAAACAAGAAAATAATTGGATTATTAATAAATCAAATTATATGCAACTTATTAAAGAAAAAGATTATTATCGTCTTATTTCTATAGGGACAGGATTATAAAAATGGCATTAACTATGTTAGTGCCATTTTATTTATAATACTTATCTTTATATAAATCTACATTCATTTTATACATATCTGCACGATAAGATGCCAATGAATATTCAAATGGAATATCATTTTGATTATATGCAACCGTTGTTATATATAATAATGGAGCATTTTCCATAATACCCAATAAATCAGATAAATAAGGGTCAGCAACTGTTGCATGAATTGACGATTAATATGAGCAATCTCTATATTATATTTTGTTTTTAGAGTATCGTATAAAGAATTTTGCTCTAAATCTTCATCAATTAAACCCTTACATAATTTCACAGGTATAAAAGTTTTAACATAAACTATAGGTTTATCATCGGCATAGCGCAAACGTTCAAGACAAATAACTTTATCTTTTTCTGTTAGCTTCAATTTTTCCATAACTTCAGCAAAAACATCTATTTCTGATATAGATAAAAGCTTCGTTTTAGGCTTTAATCCATAATATTGCATCTCTTGATTATATGTCTGGATCTTTTGAATGAAATCCCCAGCAATTTTAGGACGAGTAACAAATGTTCCTTTTGACTTAATTCTATTTAAATAACCTTCATGTACTAATTCTAAAAACGCTTGTCTAACTGTCGGTCTTGAAACATTTAAATATGCGCATAATTCTTCTTCTGGTGGAACTAATTCACCATCTTTTAAGCTATTATCTTCAATATGCTTTATCATAAAAGTTTTTATTTGATAATATAGTGGAATAGGAACTGTTCTATCTATTTTTAATTGTTCATATATCGAATTCATTTATAATCTCCTTTCAAAAAAATTATAAAATATTAACTATCTTTTATCAATAAGTTATTATATATTGACTTAATTTTGTTATTTTGTTATTATGTAATTACATAATAACAAAGAAAAGAGCGATAACTATGAATAAATTTAGTAAATACTTTGATCACACATGTTTAAAACCTTATGCTACTAGAGAAGATATGGCCAAACTTTGTGAAGAAGCTAAAAAATATGATTTTATGATGGTAGCTATCAATTCTACACAAACAAAATTATGCAAAGAGCTTTTAAAAGGAACTGATATTCATGTAGGTGCTGCTATCAGTTTTCCTTTAGGGCAAACTACAATTGAAACTAAAGTCTTTGAAACTAAAGATGCTATTGCAAATGGTGCAGATGAAATTGATTATGTAATTAATATTACAGAATTAAAAGAAAAAAATTATGACTATATCAAAGAAGAAATGACTCAAATAGTAGATGTTTGCAGAAAACATAATGTAATTTCTAAAGTTATTTTTGAAAACTGCTATCTTACTGATGAGGAAAAAATTAAATTATGCGAAATAGCACTTGAAGTAAAACCAGACTTCATCAAACTTCTACAGGCTTTGGTACAGGTGGCGCTACAGTTGAAGATGTAAAACTCATGAAAAGCATTGTCAAAGACACAGTAAAAGTAAAAGCCGCTGGTGGAATTCGCGATTTAGATACTTGCCTAAAAATGATTGAAGCTGGCGCTGAAAGAATCGGCACTTCTTCTGCCATAAAAATCACAGAAGCATATAACAAAATCCATAATAAATAATAAAAAGCAATAGTTTATTAATCAATCTAATACTCTAGATAAAGATTACAAACTATTGCTTTTTATTTAAATTATCGGGTTTCTCTCTGGTGTACCTGCTTTACGCGGATATACTTTAGGGGTTGCTTTTTCTTTTTTGATATAGACAACAGCTCTTTTATCTTCCAATTCAGGGAGTTTTACAGGCATAGATTTAACTAATTTCCCACCTAATACAGAAAATGCTTTTTGCGCTTCTTGTATTTCTTCTTCATATTGACGACCTTTTAAAGCGATAAAAGTACCACCTTGTTTTACAAAAGGCAAACAATATTCACAAATGATAGGTAATCTAGCTACTGCTCTTGCTGTTGCTAAGTCAAATTTTTCACGATATTTTTTATTTCTTGCTGCTTCTTCACTGCGTGCATGGATTACTTCTACATCTTTTAAGCCTAATTCATCAACTACAAGTTGTAAAAATTTTACACGTTTATTTAAAGAATCAAGCAATGTCAATTTTAATTCTGGGTAAAATATCTTTAATGGAAGTCCTGGAAAGCCTGCTCCTGTCCCCACATCAATAAGACTTACCTGTCCTGTAAATAATTCTTTTTGATAGCAACTAAGTGAATCTACGATATGTTTTATAGCTACTTCTCTAGGCTCTTTAATCGCTGTTAAATTGATTTTTTCATTCCATTCGACTAGTAACTCATAATATCTATTAAAAGCGCTTATTTGGTCGCTAGTAAGCTCTAAACCATATTCTTTAGCTACTTCACTTAAGTCATTTACAAAGCTCATGCATTTTCCTCCTGTCGACGATATTGTTCTAAATAAACAAGTAATACAGAAATATCTGCTGGAGATACACCAGAAATACGACTTGCTTGACCTATGGAAATTGGTCTTATCGCATTTAATTTTTCTCTAGCTTCATCGCGAAGGCTAGATACTTCATCATAATTTATATCTTCTGGCAATAATTTTTCTTCAAGTTTTTCCATGCGTTCAACTTGTTCTAATTGTTTTTTGATATAACCTTCATATACCAAAGTAATTTCTACTTGTTTTTTCACATCTTCACTGATTTCAGGAAGCTCTACGATATGTTTTAAATCATCATAGCTGATTTCTTTGCGTTTTAATAAATCCGCTGCTGTAACAGTATTGTGAATAGAGCCTAATTCAAATTCCTGCATCTTTGCTAGCGTTTCTTTATTTGGGTGAATGCGAATTTCACTTAATAATTCAATGGTGTTTTTAATGCTATCGCGACGTTTTACAAAGCGAGCATAACGTTCATCAGATACTAAGCCAACTTGACGACCTTTTTCTGTTAAACGTAAATCAGCATTGTCTTGACGTAAAAGCAAACGATATTCTGCACGAGAAGTCATTACACGATATGGTTCATTAGTACCTTTAGTTACTAAATCATCAATTAAAACGCCAATATATCCATCAGAACGTTTTAAAATCAAAGGTTCTTTTCCTTGAATTTTCAACGCGGCATTGATACCAGCAATAAGACCTTGTGAAGCTGCTTCTTCATATCCAGATGTACCATTTGTCTGCCCAGCTGAAAAGAAACCGCTTATTTTCTTAAATTCCAAAGAAGGTTTTAATTGTAATGGGTTGATGCAATCATATTCGATAGCATAACCAGGACGCATAATTCTCACATTTTCTAAGCCTGGAATAGTGCGTAAGAATTCCATTTGTACATCAATAGGCATACTTGTAGACATACCTTGTACATACATTTCTTCAGTATCTAAACCTTCTGGTTCAATAAATAATTGATGACGTTCTTTATCTGGGAAACGCACAATTTTTGTTTCAATAGATGGGCAATATCTAGGGCCTACACCAGTAATAATACCATTTGCCATCGGTGCACGTTCGATATTATCTCTGATGATTTTATGAGTCTGTTCATTTGTATAAGTGAGCCAACAAGGAACTTGTTCACGAGTTTTTACATCGCTCATAAAAGAAAAATTATGAACTTCATCATCACCAGGTTGAATTATCATTTTAGAAAAATCTAAAGAACGACGGTCTACACGAGCTGGTGTACCTGTTTTAAAACGCATGAGTTCAACACCAGCTTTTAATAAGCATGAAGATAATTTTATAGCTGCTCTTTGACCATTAGGACCGCCATCATATGTATTTTCACCAATGATAATGCGTCCTTTTAAATATGTCCCAGAAGCAAGCACTACAGCCTTACAAGTATAAACTTCACCAGTTTCTACTACCACACCAGTTACTTTATTATCTTCAAACAAGATTTCATCTATCAATAATTGTTTTACATCGAGATTTTCTTGCAATTCACAAGTATGCTTCATGGTATTTTGATATAATTTTTTATCTGCTTGTGCTCTCAAAGCCTGTACAGCAGGGCCTTTACCAGTATTAAGCATACGGTACTGAATACAAGTTTTATCAGCATTTACGCCCATTTCTCCGCCTAAAGCATCAATTCACGGACTAAATGACCCTTAGCTGGGCCGCCTACAGATGGATTACATGGCATCATTGCTATATTATCCATATTCAAAGTTGTAAGTAAAGTATTACAACCCATACGAGCACTAGCAAGAGCTGCTTCTACGCCAGCATGACCTGCACCAATAATAATTACATCATAATTGCCTGCAATAAACAAAAAATTCCTCCTATTTCAAACTATATCGTTTTATTTACCTATGCAAAATTGACTAAATATCTGGTCAATAATATCTTCATCTACTGTATCGCCTGTTATTTCTCCCAATTTTTCCCAAGCAGAGCGAATATCTATAACAATAAAATCTTCTGCCATATCCATTTCAATAGTATTTAAACAATCCTCTAAATATTTTTGTGCTTCTTTTAACGCATTAGCCTGACGCACATTATTTACAAAAACGCCTTCAGCTTGTTTTACTGTACCACTATATACGTGATTTACAATCTCTTGCTCTAATTCTTTTATGCCATCATTGTTGAATGTAGATATCTGCATATATTTAAAATTGCCCTGCAAACGTTTTTGTAAATCTTCTATATCTAAAACACAAGATAAATCATTTTTAGTAAGTAAAACTATGCCTTCTTTACCTTGTAATAAATTAATAATTTCCTCATCTTCTTTTGTTAAATCAGAAGATGTGTCAAATAAAGCTAAAATCAAATCTGCCTTTTGTACATAAGACATGGATTTTTCTACACCAATTTGTTCTACTTTATCTTCTGTTTCACGAATACCAGCTGTATCTATAATTTTTAAAGGAACTCCACCGATATTTGCATATTCTTCTAAACTATCTCTTGTAGTCCCTGGAATATCTGTTACAATCGCTCTATCTTCACGCAAAAGCGTATTTAAAAGACTAGATTTACCTACATTTGGCTTACCAATGATAGCTGTTACTAAACCATCACGCAAAATTCTACCAGTATTAAACGTAGATAACATTTCTTCTATGCGATTTTTTATACTTCTAACCTTTGCACTAGCTTCATCTTTTGCCACATCTTCAATATCATCTTCTGGAAAATCTATGGAAGCTTCTAAATGAGCTATGACTTCTAAAATGTCATGACGCATAGCTTTGATTTCATCAGAAAATTTACCTTGAAGATGACCTGCTGCCATGCGAAGTGAAGCATCTGTCTCGCTTTTATGATGTCCATTACAGATTGAGCTTGTGATAAATCCAATCTACCATTAAAAAAGCACGTTTTGTAAATTCACCTGGCTCTGCCATTCTAGCACCATTTTGCAATGCCAATTCTAAAATACGGCGAACAACTAATGCACCACCATGACTTGAATTTCCACCACATTTTCTTTTGTATAAGAATTAGGTGCCCACATTGCTATACATAAAGCTTCGTCAATGACATTGCCTTTTTCATCTACAATCTTACCATATACAACTTATGACTTCAAAATTTTCTACAGTCAAATCCTTTTTAGCACATTTAAATAACTTACTAGCAACAATTCCAGAATTTTCACCACTGATACGAATAATACCTATGCCACCTTCTCCAGGTGGTGTAGAAATTGCTACAATAGTATCATTTTCCCCAAAGTTTTTCATCAAAAATCCTCCAATTAGACACAAAAGGACTGCCCCAAATAATATAAACAATTGGAAACAGCCCTTTCACAGCTTTATTTTCACTATTAAATTACTAAATCTTCGTTTTTATTATGTTTAATATCCACAACTATTTTACGATGAGGTTCAACACCATCACTGTAAGTTATGATATCAGCATAATCTTGAAGTGCCATATGAATAATTTTACGTTCATGGCGATTCATTGGCTCTAAAACTACTTTTGTGCGATATTTTCTAGCTTTATTAGCTAATCTTTCTGCTAATTGGCAAAGTGTTTCTTCACGGCGTTTACGATAGTTTTCCACATCTAAAACAATGCGAACTCTCGCACCTGTAACATTTTTATTAGCAGCCATATTTGTTAGATACTGCAATGAATCAAGTGTTTGACCATGTTTACCAATCAATACACCTAAATCATCGCCAATGAGATTGAATTTATAATTTATATCTTCTTCAATACATTCAATCTGTATATCTTTGTGCATGGATTTGAAAATCTTCTTTAAAAATTCTTGACCTTTTTCCAATGGTGTTAATTCCTTTTCAGTTGCTCTTATTTTAGCAACTCTAGCACCAATTAAACCGAAAAAGCCCTTTGAAGGTTCTTCTAATACTTCAAAAATAACACGTTCTTGAGGCAAATCCAATTGACTTAAAGCCAATTTTTTGCTTCTTCAATGTCTTTACCAGTTACTTCGATAACTCTTGCCATATATTATGACCCCTTTTTTGCAGAAGTATCTTCATGTCTATACATCCACCACTGCTGCAATATCTGCATAATATTATTGACAATCCAATAAATAACTAAACCAGCTGCAAAATTACAACTAATCCAACCAATAAATAAAGGCATTACTACAGACATAATCTTCATCTGCATTTGCATCTGTGGAGAACTAGAAGCTGAAGATGTTTGTTTTTGTACTACATAAGTACTTATTGCTGATAAAACAGGCAAAATGTAGTATGGGTCTGGATTAGATAAATTCATAATCCATAAAATGTTGGATCTCCACCATAATCAATGCTTTGAAGAGCATAAAACATTGCCATCAAAATAGGCATCTGAGCTAAAAGTGGCAAGCAACCAGCTAAAGGATTTACCCCAGCATTTTTATAAAGCATACCCATTTCCTGTTGTAATCGTTTTGGGTCATTTTTAAACTTATCTTGAAGTTTTTTCATTTTTGGTTGCAATTCTTGCATTGCCTTCATAGATTTTACCTGTTTCACAGTCAACGGATAAAATGCCATTTTTATAATAATAGTCAATACTATAATTGCCACACCATAAGATTCCAAACCTACTGTGCTTAGAAAATCATGGAAAATACCCAAGATAAATTCTAATAACTGCACAATTGGATTAAAAATAGAAGAAATAAAATCCAAATCATCACATCCTATAAGTAAATTTCAAATTACCAACGAATAACCATAAATAAACATCTATTTTACAGGGTCGTATCCACCTTTATGAAAAGGATGACAACGCAATATGCGTTTTATTGCCATCCAGCCACCGTGAACGACACCATATTTTTCTACCGCAATTAAGGCATATTCTGAACAAGTCGGAATATAGCGACAGCAAGGCGGTTTCAATGGAGATATAAAATTTCGATAAAATAAAATCAAACCAATGAAAATCCGCTTCACTTTTTTCAACCTCTTTTTTCAAAATGTTAGCACGCTTACATAGTGAATAAAATGATTTCTCTAAAGCTGTAGACTTTAAATCTACAGCTGCCGCTCTGCCTACAAGTAAAAGACAATAATCATCTTTTATTTCATGACGATGTAGTCTATATACTTCTCGAAGCAATCGCTTTACGCGATTTCTAGTAACAGCATTTCCAAGTTTCTTACCAGCAGCAAAAGCTACTTTGTGAGAAGGGTGAAATGCTTTGCAATAATACATAACCATGTTCTTATTTGCTAAAGAACGGCCACAACGATAAATTTTTTGAAAATCACTATTTTCTTTAACAATGAGTTTCTTTTGCAAACTATATTTCATGTTACCCTCACTTGGGAAGTTAATCTGGCGTTTATGCTCATATATATTAAGCAAAATACAAAAAAACTAAATCATTCCCAGTTGTAGAGATAGTGAAGAGCACTATCTCTACTTATGACAAAAGGAAAAGAGGCCACCGTAGTGACCTATTATTATGCGGATAACTTATGTCTTCCTCTAGTACGTCTTCTTTTTAAAACAAGGCGACCACCTTTAGTTTTCATACGTTGACGGAAACCATGAGTTTTCTTTTTCCAATGAGTATTTGGCTGAAATGTCTGTTTCAATTTTCACACCTCCTTAAAAAACACCATAATAGTTCAAATTATAGCTATTAGAATTATAGACTACTGCTGTTTTTGTGTCAACAGATTTCAAAATACTTGTTGATATATCATACTCATTTTGATAATATATTTATGCACTTATCCACAGGTTTTGACAAATTCTGTGGATAAGTTTTATAAAAAATTTTAAGAAAGGATTATCTCCATGACGGATATTCAATTACAGGCAACTTGGGAAGAAATATTAAAAAATCTTGAAAATTCACTATCCACGCGAGTTTGTAATAATTGGTTAAAGCCATTAAAACCGATAAAACTCACTACAGAAATGTTGGAACTAGGTGCACCTAATGTTTTACCAAAATTGGGTAGAAAAATATTATTTACCATTTTTAACAGATTCTTGCTATGAAATCACTAAAGCACATTTAGAAATTTCCATCACTAATCTTGAAAGTACAAAAGACGCAGAAACTATTTATCCAGATGAATTAAAACAACAACAATTAAAAAAACGCAATACTAGAGTTAGAACGAAGAAAAAAGCTACCAGTTGGCACAATCAAATGATTTATTTCAGCCAACACTAACAGAAGCAATGCAACCACCTAGTGAAATGACAGAGACACCTCTTCCTATCAATCCTGGAGATAAATCTTCACTTAATCCTAAATATACTTTGAAAGTTTTGTAATTGGTAATTCTAATAGTTTTGCTCATGCTGCAGCACTGGCTATTGCTGAAAATCCTGCAAAAGATTACAATCCATTTTTTATGTATGGTGGTGTAGGATTAGGAAAAACACATTTAATGCATGCAATAGGTCATAAAATTTTGCAAAAACATCCACAAAAAAGAGTATTATACACAACTAGCGAAAAATTCACAAATGAATTAATTAATTCTATTAAAGATGGCACATCTGCTGCTTTCCGTCAAAAATATCGCAACATTGATGTATTACTTGTAGATGATGTTCAATTTTTGGCAAATAAAGAACGAATTCAAGAAGAATTTTTCCACACCTTTAATGCTCTAAAAGATGCTAATAAACAAATTATATTATCTAGCGATAGACCCCCTAAAGAAATAAAACCTTTAGAAGACCGTCTTTGTTCTAGATTTGAAGGTGGATTACTTGCAGATGTTCAAGCACCAGATTTAGAAACAAGAATTGCTATTTTAAAGAAAAAAACTTAATGGATAATTTAGATGTACCTCTTGATGTCATGACATATATCGCTAGCCATATCGACAATAATGTTCGTGAATTAGAAGGAGCATTGACTAGAGTTGTAGCTTATGCGTCATTTAAACATTATCCTGTAACTAATGAATTAGCTGTTGATGTTTTAAAAAATACCATCACTAAGCAGGAAACGACAGTTAAACAAGTGGATAAAGTTATCAACATAGCATTAATTCAAGAAACAGTTGCTAAATATTTCAAACTAACATTAGCAGATTTAAATGGAAAAAAACGCAATCGCAATATTGCCTTTCCTCGCCAAATAGCGATGTATTTAGCTAGAGAAATGACTGATGCTTCTTTACCGAGAATAGGTGGCAACTTGGTGGTAGAGACCATACAACTGTTATGCATGCCCATGATAAAATCAAAAAACAATATCAAGATAATCCAAAAACAGCTAGCGTCATTGATGAAATACGTAAATTAATCACAAGTTAAAACTTATTAACAAGGGTTGTGGATAAGCTTGTTGATAAGCTGTGCATAACTTGTGTATAACTTTATAATATACACAACGATGTGGATATGTGAATAATTAGTCACAAAATATCCACAAGATATCAACAGGCATAAAGCATATACCATAAGGTTTTACGCCACTTATCAACATATCCACAGATA